>OCQB01000848.1_pt1 | contig 28533 bp, 19 predicted proteins | sample 1538631 | NCBI WGS metagenome assembly OCQB01 (sample SAMN04571713, study PRJEB22368) | human gut metagenome | biome: human gut; material: stool | host: Homo sapiens | place: Luxembourg | collected 2012-10-19
CCAGCGCACTGTGCCAGTTCTCAAAGGCGAACATGGTGCGCCAGTACAGCCAGAAATTGGAGTTCAGCACCTCGTCATCGAAGAAGTCGGTGATCTTCTTGTCCTGCAGGTCCTCGTTGGGGGTGAAGAACAGCTTCATGATCTCCATGGCGCCCTTGTCGGAGATGTCGAACTTGCCGTCGGTATGGGCGTCCTGGCCGCGGTCAACGGTGGCGCGGCACAGGGAGTAGTTGGGGTCCTCCTTGTTGAGCCAGTAGTACTCGTCCAGAACGCTGACACCCTCTGTCTCGATGGAGGGGATGGAACGGAACAGGTCCCACATGACCTCGAAATGGTTGTCCATCTCACGGCCGCCGCGCATGACGTAGCCCAGGTTCTCGAACTTATAGCCGTCGCAGGCGCCGCCGGGGAGATTGCCCTTCTCCAGAATGTGGATGTGCTCGCCCTTCATCTGGCCGTCGCGGACCAGATAGCAGGCGGCGGTCAGGGCAGCCAGACCGCTGCCCACGATATAGGCGGATTTGTTGTCCACGCCCTCGGGCTTTTTGGGACGGGCAAAGGCTTCATAGTTACCGCTGGAATAATACATAAATAAACTCCTTTCAAGTATCCACTGTATGTTTTCCTTTGATGATGAAAGCATACATCTGAATGAATATTTGTTCAATAAGCAGAAAAACCCCGGTGATAAGTTTTTTATCACCGGGGCGGCAGGTGTTCAGTTTTTTATCATTTGGCCTCGTTTGATAAGGGCTTGTCGGTACGCAGACGCGCCAGCGCGGCGTCGACGCTGCCGTGGATGACCTGGTCCAGCCGTTCCACGATCAGGTGGGGATCGCCCTTCATGTCGGATCTGATCCAGTCCAGCATCAGGCCTACGAACATATACTTGTACAGCGTGGCGATGAAGGCTTTATCCTCCGGCCGGACGGACATTCCCCGGGCCTGCTCCTCCACCACGCCCTCCAGCAGGTCGTAGGTCAGTTTGTAGAGAGAGTTCTCCACCTGCTCCCGGCTGACGGAGCGATAGACGTTCAGAATGAAGGGCTTATTCTCCTGCACGGCCTCGAAAATCTGCAAAAGGCCCTGCTGCCACGTCTCATAGGTCTTTTTGCCCGCCAGAGCGCGGCTGGCGTCCTCCTGACAGCTCCACTCCACCAGATCATAGATGTCCTTGAAGTGATAGTAAAACGTCATGCGGTTGATGCCGCAGTCATCGGTGATGTCGCTGACAGTGATCTTATGCAGGGGCTTTTCCAGCAGCAGCTTTTTCAGCGACGATTCCAGCGCCCGCTTGGTGACTTGTGACATGGCATACGCTCCTTTTATGCGTCCAGCCGGACGGACCAGCCGCCCAGGGGGGAGAGGGGGGCCGTCTCCGTGGGGGACAGACCCTGCACCACGCCCTCGGTGGTGACAACGGATACGGACTTAAAGCAGATGGGGGCGAAGGGGGCGGTGTCCAGCAGCTGCTGCCACAGGGCCACCAGGTTCGCGTCAGCGCCATTGGATCGATAGGCCTGCAGCAGCCGGTCGGTAGTCTCATCGGACCAGCCGCCGTAGTTGAGGCTGCCCTCGGTGGACAACAGGGCCGTCAGGTCCCAGTCGGCGGTCAGGCGGCATTCACCGTAATAGAGATCAAAGTCGCCGCTTTCCAGCCGGGTGAGGAACGTGTCCCAGGGAACAGCCTCTACGGTGACGGTCAGGCGTGCGGTATTGAGGTACATGGCGATCTCCTGGGCGGCGGAGACCTTGAAGCTGCTCTCCTCGTTGACCAGAAGCGTCAGCGTCAGGGGTGTCTCATCCTCCGCCTGTTCGCCAAGGGCGGCGTTCAGCAGGCGGTTATAGGCCGCGGTGTCGTAAGGCGTTTCCAGCGCGGTATCGTAGCCTGCGTAGGCGGGGGAGGCAGGCAGCTGGGCCGCCGTGCCCTGTCCCAGCAGGCAGGAGGAAACCAGCGTTTCACGGTCGATGCCGGCGCTGAGGGCCCGGCGCAGGGCCGGGTCGGACAGAGCCTCCCGCCGGGTGTTCATGCCCAGAAACTGCATGACGGGGGTGGCTGCTTCAGCGTAGTCGCCGGCGCCGGAGACACCGGTGCTGTTGCTGCCGGTGAGATCCAGCGTCAGCAGCTGAACCTCACGGGAGGTGAAGGCGTACAGGGCGGAGTCCTTGTCCTTGCAGTGCTGCAGGCGGATGGTGGACAGCGGCAGAACGCTGCTGTCCTGCCACCAGCGGCTGTTGGCTGTCAGATAGGCGCCCGTGTCATCCTTGGCAAACAGATAGGGGCCGCTGCCCGTGGGGGCGGTGCGGTTCTCGGTGCCGGCCTTGATGATGGGGATGTCCAGGCGGCTGGGAAGGGTGGCCAGAGAAGAGGACAGGGCGACGACCACCGCGTCCTCCCGGACGTACACGGAGGTCACGTCCCGCAGCCGGGCGGCATAGCGCTCAGAGGTGCGGGCGCGCTCCAGCGTGGCGGCCACGTCGGCCGCCGTGACGGCGGAGCCGTCAGAGAAGGCCGCATCGGCCTTGATACGGATGGTCCAGGTGCGCTGGGCGGAATCATACGTCCAGCTGTCCGCCAGGACGGCCTGGGGCCGGAACTGCTCGTCCAGGGCGAACAGCCCCTGGTACATGAGGGACTCTACGGTCTGCTGCATAGTGTCCGTGGTGCGGACGGGGTCGAGGGTGCCGCCGGCGATATAGGGCAGGGTAAAGGCGGTCAGCGGCTCCGGCTCCGGTTCTTCGTTTTCATTTTGATAGAAGGCGGACAGCTCTCCCAGGGGGTCCTCGGTGACCTCCCAGTCGGCGCAGCCGGCGGCCAGCAGCATGGTCAGCGCCAGCAGCAGGCACAGCAGTGCACGTTTCATAGCGTATCCTCCCGCAGAGCGATCAGCGCGGCCTGCTCGCCCCGGCGTAGGCCCATCTTCCGGTGGCTCCAGTACAGGTCCGGGCGGCAGGCGGTGCAGTGATCGCAGATGTCGATGCACGTAACGCCTTCGCGGCGCAGCCACAGGGCGTTGACGGCTTTCAGGTCGATGTGCCACTTGCTGCCGTTCCATGCCATGAACGGCTCCGCCGCCGCACCCAGTGCGGCCCGCAGGGCCTCCGGTACGTCGCCGTCCGTCTCGAAGCAGCACGGCCCGATGGCCGGCCCGATGGCGGCGCGGAGGTCCGCCGGGTCGCAGCCGTAATCCTCGGTCATGACCCGCACCGTCTCCGCGGCGATGCCGGCGGCGGTGCCCCGCCAGCCGGCGTGAGCTGCGCCGATGACCCGGCGCACCGGGTCGTGGAGCAGCAGTACGTTGCAGTCGGCGGAGAACACGATCAGGGGGATGCCCGGCACGTCCGTCACCAGGGCGTCGGCGCTGTCGTAGTCCTGGGGCTGCCACAGGCCCTTGCCGCAGTCCACCGCCGTGACGCGGCGCACATCGCTGCGGTGCACCTGACGGCTGAGCACCGCCCGCTGCACATCCGTGTCCAGCGCGGTGCACAGGCGGCGGAAGTTCTCCTGTACGTTGGCAAGGTCATCGCCCCGGCGGTCATCCAGGTTCAGACTGTCCCAGGGGGTGGGGGAGACACCGCCCTTACGGGTGGAAAAGCCGTGGGTGATGGCGCCGTTTTCCAGCACGTCGGAGGTCAGATAGACCAGGTCGTTTTTTGCGTGGATGTGGAACATAGTGTCTCCTTCCGGAGGGGAACGGGGCGTCGGGGACGCCGCCCCCTGCATAAGATGGGACGGGCGGCGGCTGATGCCGCCGCCCGTCATTTTACAATGCCTCGCAGAGTTTGCGTCCGCAGACGCAAATAAAATCAAATCCATTTTCGGCGGCGGCGTGTACGTCGCCGAAAATTCTTCTCGGCCTGCAAACGTGCGCGTGCGCGACTTTGACGCGCACGTCGTGCGCTGCAGCAGGCCGCAGCCCGCTCAAACGACAGCCCAGCGAAGCGGGTGTCGTTTGAAGTTACTCAGGAGTGGTACTCCTTGCAGGTGCACTTCTTCCACTTCAGCCCGCTGCCGCAAGGGCACAGGTCGTTGCGGCCGACCTTGACCACCTTGGTGGGGCGCTTCTTCACGGTGCCGTCGCCGCCCACGTTCTCGGTCATGCCGCTGGCCACGCGCTCGCGCTTGACTTCCTCGTTCTGGCGCAGGCGGACGGAGTAGAGACGGCGCACCGTCTCTTCCTTCATGGCGTCGATCATCTCCTCGAACATCTCCAGGGACTCCTTCTTGTAGGCGTCCACCGGGTTGGTCTGGGCGTAGGCCCGCAGACGGATTCCCTGGCGCAGGTCCTGCATGGCGTCGATGTGGTCCATCCAGTATTCGTCCACCACCCGCAGCAGCACCACGCGCTCCAGCTCACGCATGACGGGCGGTGTGATCTCCTGCTCCTTCTTCTCGTAGAAGTCGGCGGCGGCCTTGGTGAACATATCGATGAAATCGTCCTCGGTAAGGGTGGGGAGCTGGCTCTCGTCGATCTTCACGGTGTACTTGGTGAAGTACACGCCCTCCAAGCCGCGGAGAAGCTCCTTGCACTGGACCATGTCCAGGTGCTCCTGGCCCATGAAGGCGCTGCGGACTTGGTGGCCGATGGCGCTCTCCATCATGCCCATGATGATGCCCTTGACGTCCATGCCGTCCAGCACCTGCTTGCGCTGGCCGTAGATGATCTCGCGCTGCTTGTTCATCACGTCGTCGTACTCCAGCACGGACTTACGGGCCTGGAAGTTGCGGCTTTCCACCGTGGTCTGGGCCTGCTCGATGGCGCGGGAGAGCATCTTGTTCTCGATGGGGGTGTCCTCATCGATGTTCATGCGCTCCATCATGCCGGTGACGCGGTCGCCGCCGAACAGGCGCATGAGGTCGTCCTCCAGGGAGATGTAGAACCGGGTCTCGCCGGGGTCGCCCTGACGGCCGGCACGGCCGCGGAGCTGGTTGTCGATACGGCGGGGGTCATGGCGCTCGGTGCCGATGATGAACAGGCCGCCGGCGGCGCGGACCTTGTCGGCCTCGCCGGCGATCTCCGCCTTGTGCTGGGCCAGCTTCTCGGCGAACAGCTTCCGGGCGTCCAGGATCTCCTGGTTATCCGTTTCGGCGTAGCCGGTGGCTTCGGCGATGAGCTCGTCGGTGAGGCCGGCCTTGCGGAGGTCGTTCTTGGCCATATACTCGGCGTTGCCGCCCAGCATGATATCGGTACCGCGTCCGGCCATGTTGGTGGCCACGGTGACGGCGCCGAACTGGCCCGCCTGGGCCACGATCTCAGCCTCGCGCTCATGGTTTTTGGCGTTCAGCAGGTTATGCTTGATGCCCTCGCGGGTCAGCATCTTGCCCAGCAGCTCGTTCTTCTCGATGGACACGGTGCCCACCAGCACCGGCTGGCCCTTGGCGTGGCACGCCTTTACCTGCTGGATGACGGCGCGGTACTTGCCGTTCTCGGTCTTGTACACGCTGTCCTCATTGTCGATACGGGCGATGGGGCGGTTGGTGGGGATCTCGATGATGTCCAGCGCGTAAATGGTGGCGAATTCCTCCTCCTCCGTCAGCGCCGTACCGGTCATGCCGGACAGCTTGCGGTAGAGGCGGAAGTAATTTTGGAACGTGATGGTGGCAAGCGTCTTGCTCTCGCGCTGGACGGACAGGTGCTCCTTGGCCTCGATGGCCTGGTGCAGACCCTCGGAGTACCGGCGGCCGAACATGAGGCGGCCGGTGAACTCGTCTACGATGACCACCTCGCCGTCCTTGACCACGTAGTCCACGTCGCGCTTCATGATGCCGTGGGCCTTGATGGCCTGGTTGATGTGGTGGGCGATGGTGCTGTTTTCCGGGTCGGACAGGTTGTCCAGATGGAAGAACTCCTCCGCCTTCTTCACGCCCCGGGCAGTGAGGGTGACGCTGCGGGCTTTCTCGTCCACCACATAGTCGGCGTCGATGTCGGTGGCTTCCTCCTCTTTGTCATCGCTCTCCACCACCACAAATTTCTTCAGCCGGGCGGCGAACATCTCGGCCATGTCGTACAGCTGGGTGGACTTCTCGCCCATACCGGAGATGATCAGGGGGGTGCGGGCCTCATCGATCAGGATGGAGTCCACCTCGTCCACGATGGCGAAAGCGTGGCCCCGCTGGACCTGCTCGTTGGCGTACAGGGCCATATTGTCACGCAGGTAGTCGAAGCCCATCTCGTTATTGGTACCGTAGGTGATGTCCGCCTGATAGGCCTTCTGGCGTTCCTCCTTCTTCATGTCGTGGATGATCAGACCCACGGTAAGGCCCATGAAGCGGTGGACCTTGCCCATCCACTCGGAGTCACGCTTGGCCAGGTAGTCGTTGACGGTGACGATGTGAACGCCCTCACCGGTCAGCGCGTTCAGATAGGCAGGCAGGGTGGCCACCAGCGTTTTGCCCTCGCCGGTCTTCATCTCGGCGATGCGGCCCTGGTGCAGCACGATGCCGCCCACCAGCTGGACGGGATAGGGGCGCATACCCAGCACGCGGTCCGCGGCCTCCCGCACGGCGGCAAAGGCCTCCGGCAGGATGTCGTCCAGCGTCTCACCGTTGGCCAGACGCTCCTTGAACTCCGGGGTCTTGGCCTGAAGCTCGGCGTCGGTCAGCTGCTTGTACTCGTCCTCCAGGGCGGTGATCTTGTCCACGATGGGGTAGATGCTCTTCAGCTCCCGCTGGCTGTAGGTGCCGAAGACCTTGGTAAACAGTCCCATATATTCTGTATCCTTTCTAAGTAAAAAGATAATCGTACATAATTATACCAGTAGAGTATACCACACTCTTTTGTCTAATGCAAAAAGATTTTCTGTGAACAGTTATCGGTCAGTCGTGCCGCTTTGCGGTTGTGCAGCGCGGAAAAGTGTGGTATACTGACGGTACTATCAAAGAGAAGGAGTTTTCGCCATGAAGCTGCGTTTTTACGGCGCTGACCGGTGCGTTACCGGCAGCTGCCATTGTCTGGAGGTCAACGGCAAGCATATCCTGGTGGACTGCGGCCTGCAGCAGGGCCGGGACGAGATCGACAACACCGCGCTGCCCTTTCACCCCGGCAGCATTGACGTGGTGCTGGTGACCCACGCCCATATCGACCACTCCGGCCGCATCCCCATGCTCATCAAAAACGGCTTTCAGGGTAAGATCATTACCACCCGCCTGACCGCCGATCTGCTGGACATTATGCTCCAGGACTCCGCCCATATCCAGGAGCAGGATGCGGAGTACCAGAACCGCAAGAACAAGCGCGCCGGACGGCCGGAGGTAGAGCCGATCTACACCGTGGCCGATGCCCTGCGGGTGCGGGAGTTTATCCAGACCTGCGAATACGGGCAGGACATTCCCGTGGTGGAGGGTGTCACCGCCCGGTTCATCGATGCTGGCCACCTGCTGGGCAGCGCCAGCATCAAGCTCACCTGCCATGAGGGTGATGAAACGCGCACCGTGGTGTTCTCCGGCGATATCGGCAATGTGGATCAGCCCATCATCCGCGATCCCCAGTTCTTCGACAGCGCGGACTATGTGCTCACCGAGTCCACCTACGGCGACCGCAACCACACCGAGGTGTGGAGCTATACCGGCCAGCTGGCGGAGATCATCGACGAGACGCTGGGCAAGGGCGGCAACGTGGTCATCCCCTCCTTCGCCGTGGGCCGCACCCAGGAGCTGCTGTACTTTATCCGCGAGATCAAGGACAAAAATCTGGTCACGTCCGTCAAGGACTTCCCGGTGTACGTGGACAGCCCGCTGGCCAAGAAGGCCACCACCATCTTCTGCGGCGATCTGCGGGGCTATCTGGACGAGGACGCCCTGGCGCTGGTGCAGGACGGCACCCATATGTTCAGCTTCCCCGGCCTGCACCTGACCGAGACGGTAGACGAGTCCAAGCTGCTGAACGTGGACAAGACCCCCAAGGTCATTATCTCCGCATCAGGTATGTGCGACGCGGGCCGTATCCGCCACCATTTGAAGTATAACCTCTGGCGCGCCGACAGCGCCGTGGTGTTCGTGGGCTTCCAGTCCCCGGGCACCCTGGGCCGCAACCTGCTGGACGGGGTCGACAGCGTCAAGCTCTTCGGCGAGGATGTGGCCGTCCGGGCCAAGATCGTCAACTTCCCCGGCCTCAGCTCTCACGCCGATCACGACCACCTGGTGGACTGGATCAAGCACTTTGATCCGGCGAAGACTACCCATGTGTTCGTGGTCCACGGTGACCGCGAGGTGGCGCCTGTCTACGCCGAGACGGTAAAGGGGCTGGGCTTTGCAGCCCACGCGCCCCAGTATACCGAGGAGTACGATCTGATCGCCGACAAGCAGCTTGCCCCCGGCTACTTGCCGGAGCGCAAGACCCGGGCCTACGAGGGGGCGCCCAAGGCCACGGCGGCCTACCAGAAGCTGGTCCAGCTGGGCGATATGCTCATCGGCCTCATCCGCCGCAGCAAGGGCCGGGACAACAAGACGCTGGCCGCCTTTGCCGATGCCATCGGCAAGGTCATCAGCAAGTTCGAGTTCTGAGCCGTGCCGGAGAAGAACAAGACCTACCGCGCCCGCATCGAGGGGTATACCTCCGAGAGCTTGGGCGTGGCCCGCATCGACGGGCAGGCGGTGTTCGTCCACCGGGCGCTGCGGGGCGAGGACTGTGATGTGCTCATCCTCAAGGCGCTGAAAAACGCCGCCTTCGGCAAGGCGGTGCGGGTATACGCGCCCTCGCCCCACCGGGTGGAGCCGGACTGCCCGTACTATGGGCGGTGCGGCGGCTGCGACTTCCGTCACATGGACAGGGAAGAGGAGCTGGAGGCCAAGCGCCAGCGGGTGCAGGACGCCCTGCGCCGCATCGGCGGCAGCGATGTGACAGTGGAGACGATCCTCTCCGGCGAACCGCTGCATTACCGCAACAAGAGCCAGTATCCTGTGGACGCCGATGGACAGGTGGGTTTTTACAAGGCCCGCAGCCATCAGGTGATCCCGGTGGACTGCTGCCGGATACAGAAGCCCCAGGCCGACGCGGCGGCGGAGGCCCTGCGGCGGTACATCCGGGAGTGCGGCGTGCCCTGTTACGATGAAAGGACCCGGCGGGGTCTGGTGCGGCACCTGTATGTCCGCACGAACAGCGCGGGGCAGTCATTGGTCTGCGTGCTGGTCAACGGGAGGAAGCTGCCCCGCGAGGACACGCTGGTGTCGTTTATGCGGCAGGCGCTGCCGAATGCCGTGGGCGTGGTGCTGGGCGTGAACACCCAGCCCACTGGGGCTGTACTGGGCAGTGAATACCGCACCCTGTGGGGCACAGATGCGCTGGAGGATACCCTGTGCGGCCTGTCCTTCCGGCTGAGTGTGCCGTCCTTTTATCAGGTGAACCATGACATGGCGGAGGTGCTGTACGATACCGCTGTGGACTTCGCGGGACTGACCGGGCACGAGACGGTGCTGGACCTGTACTGCGGCGCGGGCACCATCACCCAGGTGATGGCCCGGCGGGCGGCGAGGGTCATCGGCGCGGAGATCGTGCCGGAGGCCATTGCCGACGCCAGGGAGAATGCCCGCCGCAACGGGATAGAGAATGTGGAATTCTTCTGCGGCGACGCGGCGGCGGCCGCGGCGGATTTCGCCGCAAAGGGCCTGCGCCCGGACGTGATATGCGTGGACCCGCCCCGCAAGGGGCTCAGCCCGGAGGTGGTCGCCGCAGCGGCATCGATGGCACCGCAGCGCATTGTCTACGTCTCCTGTGATCCGGCGACCCTGGCGCGGGATGTGAAGCTGTTTGCACAGGAGGGCTATGCCGCCGTCCGCGCCGTGGCGGTGGATATGTTCCCGGGTACGGCGAATGTGGAGACGGTTGTCTTGCTTTCCAAGGGTGAGGTCGACTCGAAAAAGATTCGGGTTGAGTTCTCTTTGGAAGATATGGATATGTCCGAATTTCAGGATGGGGCAACCTACACCCAGATCAAAGACTATGTGCTGGAGCATAGCGGGTTAAAGGTATCCAATCTTTATATCTCACAGATTAAGAGGAAATGTGGGATTGAAGTTGGCAAGAATTACAATTTGCCGAAGTCCGAGGATTCCAGACAGCCCATGTGTCCGCCGGAAAAAGAGAAAGCAATCCGAGAAGCATTCAAATATTTTGGGATGATCTAACATCCCGCAAAATGGAGGTTTCTTATGGATAGATTGATTTCTTGTGAGTTTAACATGGATACCGCTTGTGTGGAACTGAAATTTTTAGATGGCAGCATGATTGCCATTGATACCATCGCCGTGGAGAATGAGGTTGCCGATAATATGTATCAGCGGTCAGAACTGGACTATCTGATCTACAATGATCCGATTGGATATGCTGATTTGATACTGAACGGTAATCCCGAAACCTATTTGAAAACTGTAACTGAATACAAACCGCTTGATAGCTAACCAACACTTTGCCCGTGGGAGAAATTCTGCGGGCAATTTTTTTGTATCTTTTCTGTGAACTCTATTGATTTTGGCTGTCTAATGCGGTAGACTATGTGTGAAGTCTAATGGTGTAGACAGGGAGGGCGTGAATATGGATTTTCCGAAGATTCACGAAAGTGAATATCGTTTTTGTTTGATTATGTGGGAGCATGAGCCGGTTACTGCTGTCGAGCTTGTAAAGCTGTGCCAGGATCAACTCGGATGGAAAAGGACTACGACTTATACCGTTATCAAGCGTCTTGGAGAGCGTGGTGTGCTGAAGAACGACAATGGCACTGTTACTTCTCTCGTTTCCAAAGATGAAGCCCAGGCGTGTGAGATCGATGAACTGGTTGAGAAAAAATTCGAGGGTTCTCTGCCTGCCTTTATCGCTGCTTTTACAAAGCATCAGGCTATGTCCGAAGATGAGCTTGATGAGGTACAGCGCATGATCGACCGCATCAGGAAAGGAGGTTCACAATGAACGAACTCTTTTTGAAAATTATCAACATGAGTATATCTGCAAGCTGGCTTATCCTGGCTGTGCTGATACTCAGGCTTGTTTTGAAGAAAGCTCCCAAGTGGGTCAATGTTCTGCTTTGGGGTATCGTGGCTGTCAGATTGATTTGCCCGCTCTCTTTTGAGAGCGCATTAAGCCTTATCCCAAGTTCAGAAACAATTCCGTTGGATATTGAAATGGCGGCCAAACCCACAATAGACAGCGGTGTTCCGGCGATCAATAGTGTGGTCAATCCTGTTCTATCCTCATTTGCCCCACCACAGCATGTATTGACGAGTGCAAACCCGCTTCAGATTTGGATTCCGATTTTGAATATTATCTGGTTGATTGGTGTCGGCGCCCTTCTCTTGTATACCGCAGTTAGTTATTGGCGCCTATGTCGTAAAGTGGATACCGCTGTTCGCTACAAGGGCAACATTTTCCAGAGTGAGAATGTAAGTTCTCCGTTTGTCCTGGGCATTATCAAACCGAGAATCTATCTCCCGTTCAACATGAATGGTCAGGATCTGGAGCACGTTGTTGCCCACGAACAGGCGCACATTCGCCGCAAAGACCATTGGTGGAAGCCTCTTGGTTTTCTCCTGCTGACGATTCATTGGTTCAATCCTTTGATGTGGTTGGCTTATGTACTTCTTTGCCGTGACATTGAGTTTGCCTGTGATGAAAAGGTCATCAAGGAACTTGGCAACGAACAGAGAGCCGACTATACACAGGCTCTTGTGGTCTGCAGCGTCAACCGTCGCATGATTGCGGCCTGCCCACTTGCCTTTGGTGAAGTTGGTGTTAAAGATCGTGTGAAGTCTGTGATGAATTATAAGAAACCTGCGTTCTGGATTATTATTCTGGCAGTCATTGCATGTGTGATCGTTGCGGTCTGCTTTTTGACCAACCCGATGGGATTCCAATTCGATGAAGCAACACACACCATCGTTTCTGCAAATCATTTTGATATGCGAAATGCGGATGACGCGGTGGCTATTGAAATGAATCCCGCACAGATTAGTGAGTTGAGTTCTCGGCTGGCCGGGGTCAAGAACACGAAGAAGAGCGATGAATATGGTGGATTCACACCGGGATATCAAATCAGCGCACTCCTGGAGGATGGCACATATATCCGGATAAACGGTTATTCTCTCTCCGACAATGATATGGTAGATATCGAGTGGAACGGAGAACGGTATGTTGTATCCGACGGAGAGTTCCAAGATTATTTGAGTAGAATCTGTGTGGGAGGAGATGTCGCAGTTGCTGAACCTGTACCGTCTGTTACAAAATGGTTTGACTACCGCAGACAGCTTGTGCTGACTACCAAAGAAAAGCCTACTGACAGAGCTGACGATCCTGACCTTGCAGAGAAGATGAAAACCGAAGCCGAGGGCATCTTCCTGTGGGCATTGGAGGGTTTACAGCGGCTTGTTGCCAACAACTTTCAGTTTACGGAGAGTGACCGTATCCGGGAAAACAGGGAAGCGGTCAAGCGTGACAACAACAATATCTTTGATTTCATGGAATCGGAGGGATACATCCGGCGTAAAGCGGATGCGTCCATTAGCTCCAAGGATTTCTATGAAATCTACCGGATGTGGTGCGAGGAAAATTCCCTTGCTCCGCTGAAAGCCCGCAGCTTCAGCGACGCCATGATTGCCAATGCCGGGAGATTCAATCTGGAGCATTGCAACAACATCACCAACTCTGCCGGACGGCGGGTTTGGGGATTCATGGGAGTGGAAGCCATTGCACGACCTCATATAAATGGGTTTTACGGAGATTCGCCGTGTACGTACGTACCGGAGGACATTCCGGAGGAATGGCGGCAGGTCGAGTAAATCCCATTGCTGGTATGTATGTACGCAGCAAAAGAGCGTAAAACGCTTGTTATAGAAACAGCACACATCCTCTCGTTCGGGCTGTTTCTATGTCCACAGGCTTTTGAAAAAGTGTCTGTGGACACCGACTGCAAGAGGAAGTTGACACAGAACAGCTTCATGCAGACGGGCTGACCATGGGAAAAGGCGCAGACATTTTCGCCTTGGTCAGCAGAGGTCACCGCAGTGACCGCATTCCCCCTCGGGAGAGCCCTCGGAGAGCCCACGGCACTTTGCAGCCAGTATGGATGAAAGTGTCATAGTGGGTTATTACACTTTGAAAAAGTGCCGTTCTCCAGCCTTCCGCTGTCTGCAAATCTCAAAGAAAGGAAAAATCCAATGGCAAGAAATGATGGAATAGACCGTACCGTAGCCAGAAATCAGGACTTGGAAACACCGGCTGATGTGGCGAAGGTACAGGAACACAATGAGCGTGAAAAGGACAGCTACAGCAATCAGGACATCGTGCCGGAACGTACTGCGCTGAATGTTCACTTCAAGTCTCCCACTGACGATTATGTAAAAATGTTCGAGCAGATGGAACAGGATGGCGTGATCTCCACCAGAGGTCTGAAACCGGATGCCGTCAAATACGGTGAGTTGATCTTTGATGTGAACTCTGCTTACTTCTACAATCACGGCGGCTATGAATTTGCAAAACAGTTTTATGCCGATGCCTATAAAGCCGCCGTGGAGATCGTAGGCGGTGAGCAGTATATCCTATCCGCTGTGATGCACGCCGACGAGCGCAACCAGGCAATGTCCGAAGCTCTGGGCGAAGATGTGTACCACTACCACCTTCATGTGGTTTATATCCCGGTGGTAGAGAAGCAAATTCTGTGGTCGAAGCGATGTAAGGATGAATCCCTCCGGGGAACGGTAAAGGAAACGATCACGCAGGTCAGCCGCAGCAAGAAATGGGATTCCAAGCCCGTTCTTGACGAGGACGGCAATCCGATGTTGAACGCAAAAGGGAAAAAGATATTGAAGTCGTCCTACAGTGTGTTGCAGGATGACTTTTTCAATTTTATGCGAAATGTCGGTTACACCGATGTGGAGCGTGGAGAGCGTGGCAGCACCGAGGAACATCTGACGGTGACACAGTTCAAGGTACAGGCTGAACAGCAGCGTCTGGAAACTGTGACCGGACAGGTGGCACAGGCCGAGCAGACTTTGGAGGATACCAAGGTTGCCACAGCAAAGCAGAAAAAGAAACTGGAAGCTCTGCAAAAGGAAACCAAGGCAGCAAAGACTATTGCGCTGACGGTGCAGGACATTGAAGCAATGGGTAAGAAAAATGCCCTCACCGGAAATGTCTCTCTGACACAGGATCAGTGCGAGACCCTGAAACGCTATGCAGTCAACGGCATTATTGCCAACGCCGACAACAAGCGCTTGAAGGAAAAATTGGCTTCCGCTGAAAAGACGGCTTCCATCTGGAAGCAACGGTACGATGCGCTGAACGAAAAATATATGGAACTCAAACAGAAAGCCCAACCCTATCTGGATGCGTTGGAGATTGCATCGGAAAGGGTCAGGGCTTTTATTTCTGCCGTCCTCGCCAGAGGAAAGGAAACAAGGGAACTTAAAACACCTGCCCGCAAGCGTGGACAGGATATGGAAATTTGATGGAGGGATTGCCTATTGATGAAATACTATGAGGAAGCAAAATATAATGCGGCATTTGACCGCTGTGTGGATGTTATGACTCAGTTGCTCCAGAAATACGGGCATCAGGTTTTAGATAAATTAGAGCAGGATGCTCCGCAAACGGCGGATTGCTCCAAGGATGATAAGCAAGCGCAGCCATTAGCGGATAAGGCTGCGTAAAAATTTACGATTTACACGTTGCGTATTCGATGTAGCTGTGCTATAATGATTACGCAACGTGTATTTTTGTTTTTAGGGAGATAGGCAGATGGATTGTAAAAACAGAATTATAAAGTTGCGGGAAAGCACAGGGCTAAACCGGAAGGACTTTTGCAAGCTTGTCAATATCCCATACCGGACAATGACCGAGTGGGAACTGGACAACCGCCATGCACCGGATTATGTGCTTAGACTTTTGGAGTATTATATCCGCAACGAGGGATTGATGGTAAAAGAAATGAGCGAAGGAGGTAGCGATTCTGAAAAAGAAGCAACTTAAATGTTATCTATATACGAGAGTGTCCACCTCCATGCAGGTAGACGGATACAGCTTGGATGCCCAGCGGGACAAGTTGCGGAAGTATGCGGCATACGAGGATATGGTCGTTGCCGGGGAGTATTCTGACGAAGGATTTTCCGGCAAGAACATCCAAGGGAGGCAGGAGTTTCAACGGATGCTGAACGACATCCAGGACTGCAAAGACGGCGTTTCCTATGTGCTTGTCTTTAAGCTCTCCAGATTTGGCAGAAATGCAGCCGATGTTCTGAACTCTTTGCAGCTCATGCAGGATTTTGGTGTCAACCTGATTTGCGTGGAGGATGGCATTGACAGCTCCAAGGATGCCGGAAAGCTGATGATCTCTGTGCTGTCTGCGGTGGCAGAGATTGAGCGAGAAAATATCCGCACACAGACAATGGCAGGACGGGAGCAAAAGGCTCGTGAAGGCAAATGGAACGGCGGTTTCGCTCCCTATGGATACAAACTGGAAAACGGAAACCTTGTCATTGCAGAGGATGAAGTGGAAGTTATCCGAGTAATCTATGATCGTTATATTCATACAAACGAGGGTGTTGCAGGAGTTGCAAAATATCTGAACCGCAATGGTTATGTAAAGAAACTAAGACAGAATAATACCATTCCGGGATTTTCAAGAGATTTTGTGAAAAATGTATTGTACAATCCTGTTTATATGGGAAAGATTGCTTACGGCAGACGAAGAACTGAAAAGAAACAGGGTACAAGAAACGAGATTCACGTGGTTGAGCAGTCGGAGTTTCCGGTTTATGAAGGACAGCACGAAGCTATCATTTCTGAAGAGGATTGGTATCTGGCACAGGAAAAGCGCAAGATCAATTCCTTTAAGCGGGAAAAGGTCAACAATCCAGACCATGCACACATCCTGTCCGGTATCTTGAAATGCCCATGCTGCGGCAAGAGTATGTACGGCAATATCGCTAAGGCACACAGCAAGGACAAGAAAACACGGTATTATTACTACTGCAAAAATACGGTTACGCCTACCGGACATGAGTGCAGCTTCCGACTGAATATCGAGCAGACAGAGATCAACAAATTTGTGGCGAAGGTTATTTCCGCTATGGTCAACAATCCCCGATTTGTAGAAGCAATTCAAGCGAAAATCGGAACGGCGGTTGATACAGAGGATATGGAAAAGCAGATCGCCGTCCTGCAAGGGCAGCTAAAGCAAGCCTTTGGAACGAAAAGCCGCTTGGAGCGTCAGATGGATACCTTGGACATCAACGATGCCCACTATGACAGAAAAATTTTGGATTTGCAGCGCCGATATGATGAACAGTATGATACGATAGAGGAAATCGAAGTTCAGATTGGCGAATTGCAAAGTCAGATACGCAGTATCCAGCAGGAGAAAATATCCGGCGATAACATTTATCGGCTCTTACTGGCATTTGATGAAGTCTACCATTCCGCAACAGAAGCGGAACAGAAAGAGTTTATGAAAGCCTTTATCGAGCGAATTGAGATGTTCCCGGAGAAAAGGAAAGACGGAAGCTGGATAAAGAAGATCGTATTCAATTTCCCTGTGCCTGTTGATGGCGAGGAAGTGAAAGAACTTCCCTTGGAAACTGAAACAACAGTCGAGACGGTCGCGCGGCTGGAACGCTGTGTATAACAAAAGAAAACCCGCCCGTGGGGTCTTCCCACGGGCGAGTTTTTCGTTATAATACAAAGATCCACCGGAAAAACCGGTGGAAAACCCATTGACAATGTGGAAAAAAATTGGTATAATGACTTGCTTTATATTGGGAAAGTGGCGGCATAGCCCCACTTTCATCTATGTGCAGTATACCATCTCCGCCGGCAAAGCACAAGGGGTTGTGGTCAAAATGAACCAACAAGCCCGTGCGTATCGCGACGGAGCGCCCCCGCGGCCGCACAGGTCAGCGGCTGCGGGAGGGAAATAAGAACAGAAAGGCGTGATCGTAGAGATGGCGAAAGACAAGTACTACGGCAAGACCCTGCGAAAGAACTTTGCCCGCCACGAGGAAGTCATGGCAATGCCCAACCTGCTGGAGATCCAGAAGAAGTCCTATCAGTGGTTCCTGGATACCGGCCTGCGCGAGGTGTTTGCCGATGTGGCCTCCATCGTGGACTATGCCGGTAATCTGGAACTGAGCTTCATTGATTACAGCATGGACGAAAAGCCCAAGTACGACGTGGAGGAGTGCAAGGCGCGCGACGCCACGTATGCCGCCCCCATGAAGGTGCTGGTGCGCCTGCACAACAAGGAGACCGGCGAGATCAAGGAGAACGAGATCTTCATGGGCGACTTCCCCCTGATGACCCACGGCGGCACCTTTGTCATCAACGGCGCCGAGCGCGTGGTGGTCAGCCAGATCGTCCGTTCCCCCGGCATCTATTACGGCAAGGAGATCGATCTGAAGACCGATCTGCCGCTGCTGACCAGCACCGTCATCCCTTACCGCGGCGCGTGGCTGGAGTACGAGACCGACACCAGCGAGGTGTTCTGGGTCCGTATCGACAAGAACCGCAAGCTGCCCATCACCTGCCTGATCCGCGCCCTGGGCCTGAAGACCGACGCGGAGATCCTGGAGCGCTTCGGCGATGACCGCCGCATCGTGGCTACCTTGGAAAAGGATACCTGCAAGACCTATGAAGAGGCCATGCTGGAGATCTACCGCAAGCTCCGCCCCGGTGAGCCCCCCACGCTGGACTCTGCCGAGACGCTGCTGCAAAACCTGTTCTTTGACCCGCGCCGCTATGACCTGAGCACCGTGGGCCGGTACAAATTCAACAAGAAGCTGACCTTCTGGACCCGCGCCAAGGGCCAGAAGCTGGCCATGCCCGTGGCCGATCCCGCCACCGGCGAGATCCTGTTCGAGGACGGCCATGTGCTCACCGCCGACGATTGCACCCTGATGGACACCGTGGGTGTGCCTGAGGTCAGCGTCACGCTGGACAGCGGCGACACCATCCGCATCTTTACCAACAAGATGTGCGATATGCGCCACTATGTGGACTTTGATCCCCGTGAGCTCTGCGGCATCAAGGAGCGCGTGCGCTTCGATGTGCTGCAGGAGCTGCTGGGCAAGTACAGCGGCGACGAGCTGGTGAAGCAGTGCCGCCTCCACGCCGACGATCTGGTGCCCAAGCACATCATCGTGGACGACATCTTCGCGTCCATCAACTACATGAACGCCCTGGCCCATGGTCTGGTGACCAAGGACGATATCGACCACCTGGGCAACCGCCGCCTGCGCTGCGTGGGTGAACTGCTGCAAAACCAGTTCCGCATCGGCTTCAGCCGCATGGAGCGCGTCATCCGTGAGCGCATGACCATCCAGGATCTGGATATCGTTACTCCCCAGAGCCTGATCAACATCCGGCCTGTCACCGCGGCCATCAAGGAGTTCTTCGGCTCCAGCCCCCTGAGCCAGTTCATGGACCAGACCAACCCCCTGGCCGAGCTGACCCACAAGCGGCGTCTGTCCGCCCTGGGCCCCGGTGGTCTGAGCCGTGAGCGCGCCAACATGGAGGTCCGCGACGTCCACTATTCCCACTACGGCCGTATGTGCCCCATCGAGACCCCTGAAGGTCCCAACATCGGCCTGATCTCCTATCTGGCCACGTATGCCCGTATCAACGAATACGGCTTTATCGAGGCGCCCTTCCGCGCCGTGGACCACGAGACGGGTCACGTCTCCGACGACATTACCTACATGACCGCCGACGTGGAGGACCAGTATGTGGTTGGCCAGGCCGCCGAGCCGGTGGACAAGAACGGCTGCCTGACCAACGAGCGTATCACCTGCCGCCACCGCGACGAGATCGTGGAGGTCCCCCGCAGCGGCGTGGACTACATCGATGTCTCTCCCCGCATGATGGTGTCCATCGCCACGGCCATGATCCCCTTCCTGCCCAACGACGACGCCAACCGCGCGCTGATGGGCGCCAACATGCAGCGTCAGGCCGTGCCGCTGCTGAAGCCGGAGGCCCCCATCGTGGGTACCGGCATGGAGCACAAGATCTGCCTGGACTCCGAGGTGGCCGTGCTGGCCGAGGGCGACGGTGTCGTCACCAAGGTGGATGCCACCAACGTCTCCGTCAAGTATGACAGCGGCGAGACGAAGGACTATAAGCTCATCAAGTTCCTGCGCTCCAACCACGGCACCTGTATCAATCAGAAGCCTATCGTCTCTGTGGGCGAGCGTGTCCACGGCGGCGACGATCCCACCGTCCTGGCCGACGGTCCCGCCACCGATCAGGGCGAGATCGCCCTGGGCCGCAACATCCTGGTGGGCTTCATGACCTGGGAGGGCTACAACTACGAGGACGCCGTCCTGCTGAACGAGCGCCTTGTCAAGGAGGACGTCTATACCTCCATTCATATCGAGGAATACGAGATCGATGCCCGCGATACCAAGCTGGGGCCGGAGGAGATCACCCGCGACATTTCCAACGTGGGCGAGGACGCGCTGAAGGATCTGGATGAGCGCGGTATCATCCGCATCGGCGCCGAGGTCCACGCCGGCGACATCCTGGTGGGTAAGGTCACGCCCAAGGGCGAGACGGATCTGACCGCCGAGGAGCGCCTGCTGCGCGCCATTTTCGGCGAGAAGGCCCGCGAGGTCCGCGATACCTCCCTGAAGGTGCCCCACGGCGAAAGCGGCATCGTGGTGGACGCCAAGGTGTTCACCCGCGAGAACGGCGACGAGCTGAGCCCGGGCGTCAACGAGGTCGTCCGTGTCTACATCGCCCAGCGCCGCAAGATCCAGGTGGGCGACAAGATGGCCGGCCGTCACGGCAACAAGGGCGTCGTTTCCCGTGTGCTGCCCCAGGAGGATATGCCCTTCCTGCCCGATGGTACCCCGCTGGATATCGTGCTGAACCCCCTGGGCGTGCCCAGCCGTATGAATATCGGTCAGGTGCTGGAGGTCCATCTGGGCTACGCGGCCAAGACTCTGGGTTGGAAGGTGGCTACTCCCATCTTCGACGGCGCCACCGACAAGGACATTGCGGAGGCGCTGGAGCTGGCCGGCCTCGATCCCGAGGGCAAGAGCTGGCTGTACGACGGCCGTACCGGTGAGCGCTTCGACAACAAGGTCACCGTGGGCTATGTCTACTTCCTGAAGCTGCACCACCTGGTGGATGATAAGATCCACGCCCGTTCCACCGGCCCCTACTCCCTGGTCACCCAGCAGCCTCTGGGCGGCAAGGCGCAGTTCGGCGGCCAGCGCTTCGGCGAGATGGAAGTCTGGGCGCTGGAGGCCTATGGCGCCAGCTACACCCTGCAGGAGATCCTGACCGTCAAGTCCGACGATGTGACCGGCCGTGTCCGCACCTACGAGTCCATCGTCAAGGGCCACAACGTGCCCACGCCCGGTGTGCCGGAGTCCTTCAAGGTGCTGGTCAAGGAGCTGCAGTCCCTGTGCCTGGATATCCAGGTGCTGGATGCCGACGGCAACCAGATCGAGCTGAAGGAGGACGAGGACGCCCTGGATACCTTCAACCTGGCCCGTATGGATGCCGACAACGAAAGACAGAACCGCTACGCCGACGAGGATGAGCTGGCGGATGCGGGCTTCGACTACGTCGCCGACGAGGAAGTGGACGCTTCCTATGACGACGAAGGCGACGAGTTTTAAGGAAAGGGAGGAGCTGAATTATGAGTTACGCAACCTTTGATGCCATCAAGATCGGCATTGCTTCTCCGGAAATGATCCGCGAGTGGTCCTACGGCGAGGTAAAGAAGCCCGAGACCATCAACTACCGTACTCTGAAGCCCGAGCGCGACGGCCTGTTCTGTGAGCGCATTTTCGGGCCGACGAAGGACTGGGAGTGCCACTGCGGTAAGTATAAGAAGATCCGCTATAAGGGCAAGATCTGCGACCGCTGCGGCGTGGAAGTCACCCGTGCCAAGGTCCGCCGCGAGCGTATGGGCCACATTGAGCTGGCTACCCCCGTCAGTCACATCTGGTACTTCAAGGGTATCCCCTCCCGTATGGGACTGCTGCTGGACATCAGCCCCCGTATCCTGGAGAAGGTGCTGTACTTCGCCGCCTATATCGTCACCGATCCCGGCGAGACGCCTCTGGCCCAGAACCAGATCCTCTCCGAGAAGGAATACCGCGATATGCGCGAGAAGTATGAGGACGACTTCCGCGCCGGCATGGGCGCCGAGGCCGTGAAGGAGCTGCTGCAGCAGATCGACCTGGAGCAGCTGAGCGAGCAGCTTCACACCGAGCTGAAGACCACCTCCGGCCAGAAAAAGGCCCGCATCGTCAAGCGCCTTGAGGTGGTGGACGCCTTCCGCCTGTCCGGCAACAAGCCGGAGTGGATGGTCATCGATGTGCTGCCCGTCATCCCCCCGGAGATCCGTCCCATGGTGCAGCTGGACGGCGGCCGCTTCGCCACCAGCGACCTGAACGACCTGTACCGCCGGGTCATCAACCGCAACAACCGCCTGAAGCGCCTGATGGAGCTGAAGGCCCCCGATATCATCGTCCGCAACGAGAAGCGTATGCTTCAGGAGGCGGTGGACGCCCTGATCGACAACGGCCGCCGCGGCCGCCCTGTCACCGGCGCCAACAACCGCGCCCTCAAGTCCCTGAGCGATATGCTCAAGGGCAAGCAGGGCCGTTTCCGCCAGAACCTGCTGGGCAAGCGCGTGGACTACTCCGGCCGAAGCGTTATCGTGGTCGGTCCCGAGCTGAAGATCTACCAGTGCGGCGTGCCCAAGGAGATGGCTGTGGAGCTGTTCCGTCCCTTCATTATGAAGAAGCTGGTGGAGGATGGCAGCGCCAACAACATCAAGTCCGCCAAGAAGATGGTGGACAAGGGCCGCACCGAGGTGTGGGACGCGCTGGACGAGATCATCAAGGACCACCCCGTCATGCTGAACCGTGCACCTACGCTGCACCGCCTGGGCATTCAGGCCTTTGAGCCGGTGCTGGTGGAGGGCCGCGCCCTGAAGCTGCATCCCCTGAACTGCACGGCCTTCAACGCCGACTTCGACGGCGACCAGATGGCTATCCACGTTCCTCTGTCCGCCGAAGCACAGGCCGAGGCGCGTCTGCTGATGCTGTCCGCCAACAACCTGCTGCGTCCCCAGGACGGCGGCCCCGTCACCGTGCCTACGCAGGATATGGTGCTGGGCTCCTACTACCTGACCTTCGAGCGCTTCGAAAACGGCGTCAGCCAGATGACCAACGACGAGCTGTGGCCGGAGGGCGTGGACTTCGCCCTGGCCGGCAAGACCTACGATGAGCTTACCGAAGAGGAGAAAGCCTCCGTCCACATGAACATCTACCGCGATGAGGACGAGGCGCTAATGGCCTACAACGAGCACATCATCGGTATCCACCAGCCCATCTGGGTCCGCGTGACCAAGGAGCTGAACGGTGTGAAGGTCAGTCATGTGGTCCGCGCCACCGCCGGCCGCATCATCTTCAACCGCAACATCCCCCAGGACCTGGGCTTTGTCAAGCGCTTCAACGAGGACGGTACACCCTCCGACAAGTTCTTTGACTACGAGATCACCGAGACCTGCGGCAAGAAGCTGCTGGGCAAGATCGTCGACAAGACCATCAAGCAGTATGGCTTCACCATCGCCGCCGAGGTGCTGGACAACATCAAGGCCACCGGCTACAAGTACTCTACCCGCGGCTCCATCACCATCTCCATCGCGGATATGACGGTGCCCAAGGCCAAGTACGAGCTGATCGACGAGACCGAAAAGCGCGTGGTGGAGATCGAGGATCAGTACAACATGGGCTTCATCACCGACGAGGAGCGCTACAAGCTGGTGGTCCGCGAGTGGGAAAAGACCACCGCCGACGTTACTGACGCCCTGACCGCCAACATGAACAAGTACAACCCCATCTTCATGATGGCGGACTCCGGCGCCCGTGGTTCCATGAAGCAGATCCGTCAGCTGACCGGTATGCGCGGCCTGATGGCCAACACCGCCGGTAAGACTATCGAGATCCCCATCAAGGCCAACTTCCGTGAGGGCCTGTCCGTGCTGGAGTACTTCACCTCCAGCCGAGGCGCCCGTAAGGGTCTGGCCGATACGGCCCTCCGTACCGCCGACTCCGGCTATCTGACCCGCCGCATGGTGGATGTCTGCCAGGATGTCATCATCCGCGAGGCCGACTGCGGTGTGGAAAAGGGCATCGTGGTGTCTGAGATCAGCGAGGGCGGTCAGGTCATCGAGAAGTTCTCCGAGCGCATCAAGGGCCGCTTCCCGGTCCGCGATATCCTCAAGCCCGGCACCGACGAGGTACTCATCTCCAAGGATCACATGATGACCGAGGATGACGCCGCGCTGATGGAGTCCTTCGATATCCACTCCGCCGAGATCCGCACCGTGCTTACCTGCCGTGCCCACAGCGGTATCTGCGCCAAGTGCTACGGCATGAACCTGGCCACCAGCAAGCCCGTCGGCCCCGGCGAGGCGGTCGGCATCATTGCCGCCCAGTCCATCGGCGAGCCCGGTACCCAGCTGACCATGCGTACCTTCCACACCGGCGGCGTGGCCGGCGGCGACATCACCCAGGGTCTTCCCCGAGTGGAGGAGCTGTTCGAGGCCCGCAAGCCCAAGAAGATGGCCACCATCGCCGAGATCGGCGGCAAGGTCCGCTTCGAGGAGGCTACCAAGGGCAGCCTTCTGAATATCATCATCACCGCCGATGACGGCGATACCCGCACCTACGCGGTGCCCCACACCGGCCTGCTGGTGCAGGACGGCGAGGTCATCGAGAAGGGCCGTCAGCTGCAGGACGGCGCACTGAACCCCCACGATGTGCTGCGTATCCGCGGTGCCTCCGCGGTCCACAACTACCTGATCCAGGAGGTCCTGAAGGTCTACCGTCAGCAGGGCGTGGATATCAACGATAAGCACATCGAGGTCATCGTGCGCCAGATGATGCGTAAGGTCCGCGTGGAGGATGCCAACGACGCCGAGGGGCTGCTCTCCGGCGCTATGGCCGACGTGATGGAGGTGGAGGACGCCAACGCAGCGGTCCGCGCCCGTATCGCCGCCGGCGAGAAGCGTGAGGACGGCGAGGAGCTGCAGGAGGCCACCTACACCCAGCTGCTGATGGGTATCACCAAGGCCTCTCTGGCAACAGACTCCTTCCTGTCCGCCGCCTCGTTCCAGGAGACCACCAAGGTCCTGACCGAGGCCGCCATCAAGGGCAAGGTGGACCACCTGGTCGGCCTGAAGGAGAACGTCATCATCGGCAAGCTCATTCCCGCCGGCGCCGGCCTGACCGCCTATCGCCAGCTGGCGGAGGAGATGGTCCCCGAGACCGAGGCCGAGAAGAAGGACGAGGCCGAGGCCATGCACACGGAGGTCCCCACACCTGTGGAGGCGCCGGCGGACATGGACGAGGCGGAGCATCCTGAGAGCGACGGTCCCGAGACGGACACCGGCGACGCGCTGTAAGCCGAAACCGAACATCCGAAAGAGGAGGCCCTCCGGCCTCCTCTTTTCACCGGACGCCGGAAGCGCATCCGGGGTAGCTTTTCGTGATATCTTCTGAAATTATCCACGGAATTTCAGTGGAATTCACAAACTTTCCCGCGAAACACACTTGACGCTTCCGCGCAGCTATGCTATAATTTCAAATTGCGCGGGAATTGCCCGCGGGATTTGTTATGCGACGACAGGAGGAGAGCGCCTGTGCCCGGAGAACTGACCGCCAAGGGAAAAGTCGTGGGCTTGAAGCAGACCCGTCGTGCCCTTGTCCAGGGTGCTGCCGCCCACGTCTATCTGGCCTGTGACGCCGATCCCCGGCTCACCGATCCCCTGCGCGCCCTGTGCGCGGAAAAGGCCATCCCCTGTGACAGCAGCATGACGCTGCGGCAGCTGGGTACTGCCTGCGGTATCGCCGTGCCTGCCGCCGCTGTGGCCGTCCTGAACGGCTGAATAACGTTCCATCCGGAATAGATACCCTCTGTTCCGTGGAAAAATAAAGGGACATACGTCCCACAAATCTTACGAAAGGAGAAACCAAATGCCTACTTTTAACCAGCTGGTCAAGCAGGGCCGGAAGAAGAGCACCTACAAGTCCAATTCTCCCGCTATGCAGAAGGGCTTGAATACGCTGAAGAACAAGGAGACCGACCTGAGCTCTCCCCAGAAGCGTGGCGTCTGCACCGCCGTCAGAACTGCGACCCCCAAGAAGCCCAACTCCGCGCTCCGTAAGATCGCCCGTGTGCGTCTGACCAACGGCTACGAAGTCACCGCCTACATCCCCGGCGTGGGTCACTCCCTGCAGGAGCACTCCGTCGTGATGATCCGCGGCGGCCGTGTCAAGGACCTGCCCGGCGTCCGTTACCACATCATCCGTGGTACGCTGGATACCCAGGGTGTGTCCGGCCGTATGCAGGCCCGTTCCAAGTACGGCGCAAAGCGCCCCAAGAGCAAGTAAAACTTGCAGCATGAGCTTTGCCGAAAAGGTTTCTTATATACCATATATAAAAATACCTCTTTGGCAGGCCGTACAACAGCCTTCGCAAGCTGTTGAGTACCTGTGAAATCATATTTTTATGAAGGAGGGAAGCATAGTGCCCAGAAGAGGTAATGTTCCCAAGAGAGAGATCTTGCCCGATCCTATGTACAACTCCGTGCTGGTGACCAAGCTGGTCAACAGCATCATGTTGGACGGTAAAAAGGGCGTCGCCCAGAAGGTCGTTTACGGTGCCTTTGACATCATCAAGGACAAGACCGAGAAGGATCCTCTGGAAGTGTTCACCCAGGCGATGGAAAACATCATGCCCAGCCTGGAAGTCAAGGCCCGCCGTGTGGGCGGCGCCACCTATCAGGTCCCCATGGAGGTTCGTCCCGCCCGTCGTCAGACCCTGGGTCTGCGCTGGCTGACCAACTACTCCCGCGCCCGCGGTGAGCGTACCATGGCCGAGCGCCTGGCCGGCGAGATCATGGACGCCGCCAACAACACCGGCTCTGCCGTGAAGAAGCGCGAGGACACCCACAAGATGGCGGAGTCCAACAAGGCTTTCGCCCACTTCCGCTGGTAATCATACCAACGACACAAAAAGGAGAACGGTATGCCGAGAAAGGTTACACTGGAAAACACAAGAAATATCGGCATCATGGCACACATCGATGCAGGCAAGACCACGACCACAGAGCGTATTCTGTACTACACGGGCGTGAACTACAAGCTGGGTGAGACGCACGAGGGTACCGCTACCATGGACTGGATGGAGCAGGAGCAGGAGCGTGGTATCACCATCACCTCCGCCGCGACCACCTGCTACTGGAAGGGCTCCAAGGATCAGTTCCCCCAGACGCGTATCAACATCATTGACACCCCGGGCCACGTGGACTTCACTGTTGAGGTGGAACGTTCTCTGCGTGTGCTGGACGGGTCTGTCACCGTCATGTGTGCCAAGGGTGGTGTGGAACCCCAGTCCGAGACTGTGTGGCGTCAGGCCGATCACTACCATGTCCCCCGGATGATCTACGTCAACAAGATGGACATCACCGGCGCGGATTTCTATCATGTGCTGGACATGGTGCACGACCGGCTGAAGGCCAACGCCGTCCCCATCCAGCTGCCCATCGGGAAGGAGGATACCTTCAAGGGTATCATCGACCTGGTGGAGATGGATGCCGATATCTATTACGATCAGTTGGGCAAGGATATGCGCGTGGAGCCTATCCCCGAGGATATGGTCGACCTTGCCAACGAGTACCGCGAGAAGCTGCTGGACGCGGTCTCCATGTTCGATGATGAGATCATGGAGCTGTATCTGGAGGGGAAGGAGATCCCCACCGCCAAGATCCGCGCCGCCATCCGCCAAGCCACCTGTGCTGTGGAGATGGTGCCCGTGACCTGCGGTTCCAGCTATCGCAACAAGGGCGTACAGAAGCTGCTGGACGCCATCGTGGACTATATGCCCGCCCCCACCGATGTCCCCGCCATCAAGGGTGTCAACCCCAAGACCGACGAGGAAGAGGAGCGCAAGTCCTCCGATGACGAGCCCTTCGCAGCCCTGGCGTTCAAGATCATGACCGATCCCTATGTGGGCCGCCTGAGCTTCTTCCGTGTCTACTCCGGCACGCTGACCACCGGTTCCTCGGTCCTCAATGCCACCAAGGGCAAGCGCGAGCGTATGGGCCGCATCCTCCAGATGCACGCCAACCACCGCGAGGATATCGAGTCCGTCTACTCCGGTGATATTGCCGCCGTGGTGGGCCTGAAGAATACCACCACCGGCGACACCCTGTGTGATGAGAAGCATCCCATCATCCTGGAGTCCATGGAGTTCCCGGAGCCTGTGATCCGCGTGGCCATCGAGCCGAAGACCAAGGTCGGTCAGGAGAAGATGAGCGTCGCTTTGGCCAAGCTGGCCGAGGAGGACCCCACCTTCCGCACCTATACCGATGAGGAGACGGGCCAGACCATCATCGCCGGTATGGGCGAGCTGCACCTGGAGATCATCGTGGACCGCCTGCTGCGCGAGTTCAAGGTGGAGGCCAATGTGGGCGCGCCTCAGGTGGCGTACAAGGAGACCATCCGCAAGGCTGTGGATCAGGATACCAAGTATGCCCGCCAGTCCGGCGGTAAGGGCCAGTACGGTCATGTGAAGATCCACGTGGAGCCCAACGAGTCCGGTAAGGGCTACGAGTTTGTCAATGCCGTGGTGGGCGGCGCCATCCCCAAGGAGTATATCCCCGCTATCGATGCCGGTATCCAGGGCGCCATGCTCTCCGGTACCGTGGCCGGCTATCCCGTGGTGGATGTCAAGGTCACCCTGTTCGACGGTTCCTATCACGAGGTGGACTCCTCCGAGATGGCGTTCAAGATCGCCGGTTCCATGGCCTTCAAAGAGGCTATGCGTAAGGCGGATCCCACGCTGCTGGAGCCCATTATGAAGGTCTGTGTCATCGTCCCCGACGAGTACATGGGCGATGTGATCGGCGACCTGAATGCCCGGCGCGGACAGATCCAGGGCTATGAGATGCGTTCCGGCGCACAGCAGATCGACGCGTTCGTGCCGCTGGCCGAGATGTTCGGCTATGCCACCGACCTGCGTTCCCGCACCCAGGGCCGTGGTCAGTACACCATGGAGCCCAGCCACTATATCGAGCTGCCCAAGGGCCTGCAGGAGAAGCTGATCGCCAAGCGCACCGGCCGGGAAAATTTCTAAAACCGTATTTTACGATTGATTTTCCCACCAAAATACTGTAAAATGGCAGTGTTAGACTGTAACGCTGCCCCACACACGATACAAAAATGTTAAGGAGGATCATTTCAAATGGCTAAGCAGAAATTTGAGAGAACTAAGCCCCACGTTAACATCGGCACCATCGGTCACATCGACCATGGTAAGACCACCCTGACCGCCGCTATCACCAAGTATCTGGCTCTGCAGGGCGGTGCTGAGTACACCGATTACGCTTCCATCGATAAGGCTCCCGAAGAGCGCGAGCGTGGTATTACCATCAACACCGCTCACGTGGAGTATGAGACCGCCAAGCGTCACTATGCGCACGTTGACTGCCCGGGCCACGCCGACTATATCAAGAACATGATCACCGGTGCTG
>OCQB01000852.1_pt1 | contig 28492 bp, 28 predicted proteins | sample 1538631 | NCBI WGS metagenome assembly OCQB01 (sample SAMN04571713, study PRJEB22368) | human gut metagenome | biome: human gut; material: stool | host: Homo sapiens | place: Luxembourg | collected 2012-10-19
CGGCGCCCCGTCAAACCAAACTCAATTTCAAACCCAACTCCGTTCCCTTCCCTATCTTCCATACAATTTCGTCATCCGGCGGATCTTCTCGCAAAGTTCCTTATCAAAAGCATCTTTCTTCATGCGCCACTGCCAGTTGTAGCCAAGGGTCGATGGCGTGTTGATGCGCGCCGTGCCCGGCAGACAGAGGTAGTCCTGCGCCGGAATGACACAGAGTTTTGCCACACTTCGCTGCGCCAGCGTGATCAGCTGCCATGTCAGCTTTTTGCGGCCGACAAACCTGCCGCCATAAGGCAGATTCAGATAGCGGAGTGCCACATCGCGGTCCTCTTTTGACAATTCTTTCCACCAGTCAAATGTCGTCTGGTTATCATGCGTTCCTGTATAAACCACGCAGTTCGAGTTGTAATTGTGTGGCATATAATCACTTTCCTCGCGCGAATCAAATGCAAACTGAAGCACCTTCATTCCCGGGTAGCCGGTCGCAGCCAGGAGATCCCGGACGCTGTCCGTCAGAAAACCGAGATCTTCGGCAATGATCTGCTGCTCGCCGAGCACTTCATTGATCTTGTCAAAAAGAAGAATTCCCGGGCCTTTCTCCCAGGCACCGTTTACTGCTGTTTCTTCGCCGTATGGAATAGCGTAATATTCATCAAAGCCGCGGAAATGGTCGATTCGCACCATGTCATACCATTTAAAACAATGGCGGATGCGCGAGATCCACCAATAAAACTCCGTCGATTCATGGTATTCCCAGCGGTATAGCGGATTCCCCCAAAGCTGGCCCGTCTCCGAAAAAGCATCCGGCGGACAGCCCGCTACCGCAATCGGTTCAAGGTCTTCCGTAAACTGAAACAATTCCGGGTGCGCCCACGTATCTGCACTGTCAAGCGCAACGTAGATCGGAATATCCCCGATGATCTGCACGCCCTTGTCATTGGCATATTTTTTCAACTGTTTCCATTGCTTGTCAAATTCATATTGAAGGAACATATAAAAACTAATCTCGTTTTTGTACGTTTCCCGGCAACGCGCAATCGCTGCCTCGTCGCGGCGTTTCAATTCTTCCTCCCAGGTCAGAAAACCGGCCCCTTTGCGGGTGTCCTTGATTGCCATAAACAGGCAATAATCCGGCAGCCATTCCTGCTGTTCCGAAACAAATGCCTGAAATTCTTCATTTTCTGCGATGTTACTGCGGTCAAAAGCTTTGCGCAGAAGCGGAAAACGCTGATTGTACTGTTTTTCATAATTTACATAATTTCCCTCGTCCTCAAGGTCTGCCGCTGCGATCTCTTCCGCCGTCAAAAGCCCCTCTTCCGCCAACGCGTCGAGCGAAATATAGTACGGATTTCCGGCAAATGTCGAAAATGACTGGTACGGAGAGTCGCCGTATCCCGTCGGTCCCATTGGAAGAATCTGCCAGTATTTCTGTCCACAGCTTACCAAGGTATCAACAAAACGATATGCATTTCGGTCAAAGCACCCGATTCCGTGTGGAGACGGGATACTTGATATCGGAAGTAATATTCCACTTGCTCTCATACTTTCTCTCCTTTTATTTGGCAAGCAATGACTTGCTCACACGCACTTCGTAGCCTTCCGCCCATTTTTCATAAGCCGTACGGAACGCATCTTTTTGCTGTTTTTCCACTTCCTGCTCTACATATGCCTGATTCAGATTTTTCGTATTCGCCTTCAGGCAGTAAGCGATGTAAAAGCCATCCGATTCTTCGATGACACCGCTTGTCGTATCCTTTTTCAAAGCGAGAACATTGGCTGCCAGATTGGTACGACTGTCAAGACTTCCCAAAATCACTTCTTCCGGCGCACTTCCGGTCTTTTCCTTCACAAACGAATAGAAATTTCCCTGATACGTTGCCAGTTCCTGTGCATATCCTGCTGCCTGCGCACGAACTTCTTCGCGGTTTGCATCCGTCGCCGGCAGATAGCACAAAAGCACTTTTGCCGCCTGCGTCGTCGCCGCGTCAATCGAAACCTGTGTCGAACCGGTCACAACATCGTACATTTTTCTTGCCACGAGATTTTCCTCAAAAATGCGGTGCATCGTCTCGGTCGTAATCCCATTTGCTTTCTGGACATCCTCCGGAATCGTCGCGATGTACTGGTCCGCCTTATAATCAATGTCTTCTTTTTCATCGACACCAAGCGTCACGCCCTGTCCTTCGGCCGCCTTGTTCATTACTTTGATCTGAATGATAAGACGCACGATATCCTCGATCGCAGTCTGTCCGATCGTATGATCATCGACCGAAATATTCCAGACATCCGTGCCAAGCATAGAGTCATACTGATTTTTCAAAAACCAGTTGTAAACCAGGTATTCATCGTAAGTTACGCCCTGTTTGCCGACAGCGACAGCGATGGAATCTCCCTGGAGATCTCCATTGTTTACCCTCGCCGCTTTTTCTACACTTATCGTCTGCTCTTCTGCATTTTCCGTTTTTTCAGAACATCCGACACTTGTAAGCATCAGGCTCACGGCAAGACATCCGCAAAGAATTTTCTTTCCAAATCTATTCATTTTCTTCCTCCTTGATCTTCTGCATCTCATTTACAAGTTCTGACAATTGTCGAAGCAATGGCTCCTCTTTCTGCTGATATACAAAATACGGCGTTGTCTCCGGTACAAAACGCAGTTTGCCTTGGTATACCGCAAGCAGGTCCGGAATTTTGGCCGTCGCCACTTTGGCCTGCGGAAACATCGTGATCCGTATCTGGTTCGCCTTTTCCACGATCGCCGTAATATACGCATCGTGTGCCTTTGCTTTCAAAAGCGCGATCTCCAAAAGATTGCACACACTCTGTGGCGGCTCGCCAAAACGGTCGATCAGCTCGTCTACCATATCGTCTCTCTCCGGCTCCGTCTCGATTTCCGCGATGCGCTTGTACACATCCAGTTTCTGGAATTCATTCGGAATATAATCTGCCGGGATAAACGCATCCATTTTCAGATCAATATTTGTCTCAAACTCGTCATTTTCGACCTTTTCCCCTTTGAGGCGTTTGACGGCTTCATTGAGCATCTTGCAATACAGATCGTATCCGACCGCCTCCATATGTCCGTGCTGTCTGGCTCCCAAAAGGTTTCCTGCGCCACGGATCTCAAGGTCCCTCATAGATATTTTAAACCCTGAACCAAGTTCTGTAAACTCTTTTATTGCGGCAAGTCGTTTTTCTGCTACTTCTTTTAACATCTTGTCGCGCTTATACATCAAAAATGCGTACGCCGTCCGATTGGAACGACCGACACGTCCACGCAGCTGATAAAGCTGGGAAAGCCCGAGTTTATCGGCTTCATCGATAATGATCGTATTGACGTTAGGGATGTCTAACCCCGTTTCTACGATCGTCGTCGAGACAAGGACATCAATCTCGCCGTTGACAAACGCAAACATGGTCCGTTCCAGTTCACGCTCATTCATCTGCCCGTGAGCATAGGCGACAATGGCCTCCGGCACAAGTTTCTGCACCTCTCCGGCGATAATGTCCATATTGGCGACGCGGTTGTACACATAGTAAACCTGTCCGCCGCGTCCAAGTTCACGAAGAATCGCCTCGCGCACGATCTCGTCATTTTTCTCCATAACAAATGTCTGAATCGGCATACGATCGACCGGCGGCTCTTCCAGCACACTCATATCGCGGATTCCGACAAGACTCATGTGAAGTGTCCGCGGAATCGGCGTCGCCGTAAGCGTCAATACATCAATGTCATTTTTCAACTGTTTCAATTTTTCTTTATGTGTCACGCCGAAACGCTGTTCCTCATCGACGATCAGAAGTCCAAGGTCTTTGTAAACGACATCTTTTGCCAAAAGCCGATGGGTTCCGATGACAATGTCAATTGCGCCTTTTCGCAGTTTTTCCACCGTCTCCCGGTTTTCTTTCGGCGTTCTCAGACGGGAAAGCATCCCCACTTCGACGCTGTAATCACGCATTCTCTGGACAAACGTATTGTAATGCTGGCCCGCAAGAATCGTCGTCGGCACAAGAACAGCCACCTGCTTACCATCCATAACGGCTTTGAATGCCGCACGGATCGCGATTTCCGTCTTTCCATATCCGACATCCCCGCAGATCAAGCGGTCCATTGCCTTGATACTTTCCATGTCTTTTTTCGTATCTTCGATCGCGTGCAGCTGATCCTCCGTCTCCTCATAAGGAAAGACCTCTTCAAATTCGCGCTGCCAAACCGTATCTTTTTCAAATGCGTGTCCCTGCTTCGCCTGTCGTTTTGCATACAGATCGACCAGTTCCTGCGCGATCTCCTTGACGGCCCCTTTGACACGCGTTTTCGTCTTCTTCCACTCCGGCGAATTGAGTTTGTTTAACTTCGGCACTTTCGCCGCATCACTTCCCGCGTACTTTTGCAGCACTTCCAGAGAAGTCGCCGGAATATACAGATTGCTCCCGCCGGCATAAGCCACTTTCAGATAATCCTTCGTTATGTGATCGACCTCGATCTTCTCAATTCCTTCATAAATACCGAGTCCGTGGTTTTCATGAACGACATAATCCCCGATCTTTAAGTCATTGAAGCTGTGGATTGCCGCCCCTTCGTAACGTTTGACACGTTTTTTCCGTTTCTTCTTTACCCCGCCGAAAATGTCGCCCTCCGTCATTACGACAAAGCGCAGATTTGGGTACTCAAATCCCTTCCGCAATGTACCTTTGCCGATCATCACTTCCCCAGGAAGCAGTTCATGCGACAGATCTCTGCTGTAAAACGCCGGGATCTCGTAATCCTGCAAATCCTGGCAAAGCCGCTCTGCACGCGTTCCCGAGGCAGAAAGCACCAGAACGCGGTACCCGTTTTTCTTCAGCCGCAGGATATCCTTCGCAAGCAGCGAAAAATTGTTATTATACGATGGGGCTGCCTGAATCTGGAAATTGTATTTGTGTCTGACATTAAATTCCTTGACTTTCATATCCAGCGCCGTCATAAGGAGCAACGGCAGTTCAGACAATTTTTTCAAAAGCACCGGCAGCGAAAACAGAACTTCCATCTGTCCCGGCAGAATATATCCCTTTTCGAGACGGCTTACCATACTCTCGCGGAATTCATACTCCACCGCTTCGCCCTTTTCGATACAGCGTGCCGGCTCGTCAAGATAAACGCAGACATCTTCTCCCTTAAAATAATCAAAAAACGAGCTTACATTTTTTGTAAAATAGCTGACATAACTTTCCAGATTTACGAGTCCGTGATAAACTTCATAGGTCTCGCGGAAATTTGCCACACTCTGGCGGAGCCGCGAAGCTTCTTCCTTCTTTCCCTCTTCTTCAAACCGGCGCACGCAGGTCTGCATCTCCTCTTCCATGCGGTGCATTCCTTCTAAAATGCGGTCTTCTTCCAGAAAAATTTCCGTCGCCGGATAAATCTCGATCTCGGAAACATTCTCGACCGAACGCTGGCTCTCTACGTCAATGCGTCGGATTCCGTCGACTTCGTCGCCCCACAGTTCGATACGATACGGGCATTCCTCGGTCAGCGGAAATACGTCGATAATACCTCCGCGCACCGAAAACTCGCCTTCTTTTTGCACTTGTCCCGTATTTTCATAGCCGATGGCAACAAGATTTTTCTTAAACTCCTCCAGATCCAGAATTTCTTCTTCGGCCACATGAATCCGGTTTTCCTGATATCGTTCAAACGGCAGACAATAGTCCATGCCGCCATCCAGCGTCGTTACGACGGTAAGCGGTTCCTTTTCCAACAGCCGTTTGATAACTTTCAGCCGTTCTTTGACAATCGCCTGTCCGTGCACATCCGCACTGTAAAAGATGAAATCCTTCGCCGGATAATACATGACATCGTGGTCGTAAAGTTTCAGATCTTCCACAAGTTCCTTGGCCCGCACTTCATTGTGTGTGATAACAAGCCGGATTCTCTTATCGCGCCCTGTCCCATAGATCATATGGCTCTCCTGGGTATCCATACATCCGATCAGCTGAACCGGAAATTCACCCTGTTTTATCCCGCGTATGAGCTGGTCATATTCTTCCAGTTCCCCAAGAGGGGCAAATAACGTTTCCAAATCTCTCTTTCCTTTCCAAAAATTTCCTACTTCTTTTTCGCATTAAAGCGGTTCATCGCCACATCCACATCCTGCGTCACAATCGTTTCCACAGCTGCGACTGCTTCATCCAGCACTTCATCCATCTTCTTTTCATCTTCCCTGGAAAAATGTCCCAATACATGATTGACAAGGTCGCCTCCCTGTGGCTTCGCCCCTACACCCACTTTGACACGTGGAAATTCATTCGTTCCAAGATGCGAAATAATATTTTTGATGCCATTGTGCCCGCCTGCGCTTCCTTTTCTTCGCACACGGATCTGTCCCACTTCCAGGTCAATATCGTCGTACGCCACAATAATATCTTCCGGTTCAATCTTATAATAATCCGCGATACTCCGCACACTTTCTCCACTCAGATTCATAAAAGTCTGCGGCTGCGCCAAGATCACTTTTTCGCCCTCGATAAATCCCTTGCCACACACGGCTTTATGCTCTTTGCTGTTTAATGAAATATGATATTCGTCAGCAAGTCTTGCTATGACTCCAAATCCGATATTATGTCTTGTTCCTGCATACTCTCTCCCAGGGTTTCCTAATCCTACAATCAGTTTCATAAGCGCCTCCAGTTATCCATTATCTTTTTATTATACCAATTTCGCGGCTTATCGGCAAGGGTTTTGTAAAAAAGCCTGCGTCACAAAAAAACCAGTCACAGCTGCCGCCGCAGCCATGACCAGTCTTATTTGATTGCGTATCACATCGCTTACACGCCTAAATTCAATTTTCTGCTTCTTCCTGCAATGCTTCACGAAAACGTGCAAGAATCGCATCTTCCAGTTCTTCTCGCATCTGAGGGTTGATTGGATGAGCGACATCGCGAAACTGCTCGTCAGGTGTTCTCTTACTTGGCATCGCGATGAAATATCCTTTTTCCCCTTCAATCACTTTGATATCATGAACTACGAAACAATCGTCAAATGTCACAGATGCTATCGCCTTCATCTTCGAGTCTCTGTCGATGACCCGAATCCGAACGTCTGTTACCTGCATACCCATATCCTCTCTTCTACTTTTCGTTTGCTACATAGTAACGATTCATTGATTTCCATACATTAGATCCTGAATAGTTACATTGCTGATTACAATACATAACGTGCATTCGTCTTAAGCACGATCTTAATGTTTTCCGGATCACCTACGTAATTGGAATTTGCACGAATTGTATCATGGCTCTCCACAATACAGTTCTCAATATACGTATTATCACCGATATAAACATCATTCAGTATGATTGAGTTGCGAATCACCGTATTGTTTCCTACATATACTTCTTTAAATAAGATAGAGTCCGATACTTCGCCGTTAAGAATACATCCACTCGAAATCAAACTGTTTCTCACTTTGGATCCTGCATTGTATTTTGCCGGCGGCAGATCTTCTATCTTCGAAGCAATTGTCGGATACTGTGCGAAGAAATAATCGCGGATATCACGATTCAGGAAATCCATATTGGTTTCAAAATAAGATTCCACCGTCGTAATATTACTCCAATAAGAATTCATTGGATATGCATAAATCTTCTTCAAGCCACGGTAACGCACAAAAATGTCTTTTACCAGATCAAAGCATCCTTCACTTCCCGCACGCTCGATCATCTCAATCAATTGCCTTCTGCGAACTACGTAAATGCCTGTGGATACCGTTGTCTTTGACGTCACGATCGGTTTTTCTTCAAATTCCGTCACAAGTCCCGATTCATCCACAGAGACAACACCAAAACGACTTGGGTCATCCCTCTCCCCGAGATCCTTTGTCACAATTGTGATGTCTGCATTTTTCTGAACATGATACTCCAAAACTTTATTAAAATCAAGTTTATAAACACAGTCTCCGGAAGCGATTACAACATATGGTTCATGACTTGCTTTCAAAAAGTCAATGTTCTGTGCGATCGCATCCGCCGTCCCACGATACCAGTAACTGTTATCCTGGGTCTGCATCGGAGTAAATACAAACAATCCCCCTTGTTTTCGTCCAAAATCCCACCATTTTGAAGAATTCAAATGCTGGTTCAATGATTTTGAATTATATTGTGTAAAAACCGCCACTTTACTGATGTGGGAATTTGCCATACTGCTCAGCGCAAAATCAATACTGCGATAACCCCCTGCAATTGGCATCGCGGATGTTGCTCTCTTCTTGGTCAGATCCCGCATCCGTGGGCTTTCACCACCTGCTAAAATAATTCCGATTGCTCTCATATGATGTCACCTGCCTTTATCAAAGTTCCGCCGGCTTCCAGCGTATTGTTTGGATAGTCCTCACTCGTTGTCACCCCTGATATGGCAGTATTCTTACCAATTGTCACACCGTCCGGAATCACGGTATCATCTCCAACCGTCACCAGATTAAATGCATAGACATCCGGCTTCACTTGGTTCACAACATCATCTTCGCCTTCGCCCAATACACAATTTGCGCCGATGGTTGTATTTTCTGCGACAATCGTTTTGTTCAATACCGTATTTTTACCGATATGTGTCGAATTCATAACAATAGAATCACGAACGACCGCTCCCTCTTCAATCACGACATTGGAACCAATGACGGAATTGTGTACTTCTCCATACACTTCACAACCGTCCCCCATGATTGCCTTGTCAATTACAGCGGAATTCGCAATGTACTGTGGACGAAGCCACTCGTTTTTTGTATAAATTTTCCAAAATTCTTCATACAGATTAAATACCGGAATCAGATCGATCAATTCCATATTGGACTCCCAATACGACCCCAATGTTCCTACATCTTTCCAATAGCCATTAAACTCGTATGCAAAGATACGGTCACCTCTTTCATGGCAATATGGTATGATATGTTTACCAAAGTCACATCCCGGTTGATCACGCAGTGTGATCAGTGCCTCGCGCAGCACCGGCCAGGAGAAAATATAAATTCCCATGGATGCCAGGTTGCTTTTTGGTTGTTCCGGTTTTTCCTGAAATTCCACAATCTGTTTATTGTCATCTGTAACACAAACCCCAAAACGACTTGCCTCTTCCATCGGAACCGGAATCGTCGCCAGTGTCACATCTGCATTGTTTGATTTGTGAAAATCCAACATCACTTGATAATCCATTTTATAAATGTGGTCTCCGCCAAGGATCAGAACATAGTCCGGATTGTACTGCTCCATATACTTTAAGTTCTGGAAAATCGCATTGGCTGTACCTGTATACCATTCACTACTTGTACTTTTTTCATACGGTGGTAAAATCGATATTCCTCCGACATTTCTGTCAAGGTCCCACGGAATACCAATTCCGATATGCGTATTCAGCTTCAGCGGCTGATATTGTGTAAGCACCCCAACAGTATCTACTCCGGAGTTAATACAGTTACTCAACGGAAAATCAATGATACGATACTTTCCCCCAAAAGCAACAGCAGGTTTTGCTACATTTGCCGTAAGCACTCCAAGTCGTGAGCCCTGTCCTCCTGCCAGCAACATAGCTATCATTTCTTTCTTGATCATCAGATCACCCCCTGTTGTAATTATGCCTGTCAAATCGTGATATTTTAACAGGTCTCGTGAAACATAAACACATTATAACATATACAAAGTAAAATGTGAATACTTTTCACAAATATTTTTTGTAAAATTTATTTTTTTTGTGGAAAATGCACAATTTGCCAATCCTGCCGTTTTCTTCTTGTTTTTTTCACCTCTTCGTTTTACAATAAATATATTATAGTAACTATTCAGGACACCCCGCCCACACATTGATTCTGATATAGTTACATATTATATACTTAAAAAAGGATGGTTATCAATATGTATAAAATCGATTTTAGTCACCCGGGAAAAGCTCATTTTATCGGCATCGGCGGTATCAGCATGAGCGGGTTCGCGGAGCTTTTACACACGATGGGATTTACGATCACCGGTTCCGACCGGACCGCATCCAAAATCACAAAGCACCTGGAAACTCTTGGGATAGAAGTAATATATGAACAAGCAGCCAAAAATATAACTCCGAACATCGACTTTGTCGTTTACACGGCAGCGATTTCCGAAGACAATCCGGAATTTGTCCGCGCAAAAGAACTCGGTCTTCCGATGATGGAGCGTGCTTCCATGGTCGGCCAGGTCATGAAAAATTATTCGACAGCCATCGCGGTATCCGGAACTCATGGAAAAACGTCGACTACTTCCATCACGTCACACATCCTTATGGAAGCAGGTCTGGATCCGACGATCTCGGTCGGCGGCATCCTTCCGGCGATCGGTGGAAATATCCGTGTCGGAAAATCCGATACGTTCATCACTGAAGCCTGCGAATACACGAACAGCTTTTTGAAGTTTTTCCCTACGATCGGAATTATCTTAAATATAGAAGCAGAACACCTTGACTTCTTCCACGATCTTGCCGACGTAAGACACAGTTTCCGCCGTTTTGCGGAACTTCTTCCGGCAAACGGAACATTGATCATTAATGCGGACATTGACAATTACAAAGAAATCACGGACGGCCTTGCCTGCCGCGTGCTGACGTATTCCGTCGACGATGCTTCTGCTGACTTTACTGCGGCAGACATTTCTTATGATGAACTTGGCTGCGGGGAATTTACGGTGGTAAAATCCGGGGTGCCGGGAGCGCATTACAAGTTGAACATTGTCGGAAAACACAATATCTCCAATACACTGGCTTCCCTCGCACTGGCTTCTCTCTTTGAGATTCCGGCAGAGACGATTCAAGCCGGCCTTGCCAAATACAAAGGAACCGAGCGCCGTTTCGAGTATAAAGGAACGTTCCGGGGAGCGACCGTGATTGATGATTACGCCCATCATCCGACGGAGATCCGTGCTACACTGGCTTCTGCGAAAAATTATCCGCACCGTTCGCTTTATGTCGCATTCCAGCCACATACGTATTCGCGTACGAAAAACTTTTTGGATGATTTCGCCGACGCCCTTTCCATGGCAGATCATGTCGTACTCGCAGACATCTATGCGGCACGCGAAAAAGATCCCGGGGACATCTCTTCCAAAGACATCGCCGACAGGCTGGAAAAACTCGGAACCGATGTTACGTATCTGGGAGATTTTGAGAGTATCAAAAACTTTTTGAAAAAAAATTTAATGCACGATGACTTGTTAATAACTATGGGAGCCGGAAACATTGTAGAAGTTGGGGAAGACCTTGTCAAGTGCTAACTTATCCACATTATCCACAGCCTTATCAACATTCTGTAGAAAACAATGGCTGTGGATATTTTTTTGACTTTGTATTTTTGTGAACAACTTTTTTTACCAGTTATTTTTCCTGAACCACCGAAATTTGGTGCATGAACATTTTTTTTTAGGAAATTCGAAAAAGTTCTTCACAGAGTTATCCACATTATCCACATTGTCCACAGGCTCTTTTCTACTAAAATGGTATATTTTTTTGCCTATTTACAGATTTGAATTTTTATCTTATAATTCAAAGTGTCCCATCTTAAAAATGTGTTTTTGGACATGGGGCACGCACATCAAAGAAGGGGGCCGCAGACCAATATGAGTTTTTCATTGACAACGCAATTTTCACAACAATATACATACATACCCAATGCGTTTATCGATACCTATATGCCGGAGGCGAACGGAAGTTTTGTAAAGGTGTATCTGTATCTTCTGCGACAGATGGGAACGGTCACCCCGGTTTTGACGATTGAAATGATGGCAGATATGCTTTCCAATACAGAGGCAGACATTCTTCGCGCACTGCGCTACTGGAAAAAACAGGGACTTTTGGAGATTGAGGAAAAGGATGGCGAGATCACACATCTGTGCCTTCTCCCATTGGAGTCCTCCCCTTCGGTTTCGGAACCATTTCTCGGTCCGGTTTCTATGCCACACGTTTCCGGCGCCGCATTATCGGAGTTTTCCGCATCGACAGAACAGACTGCGTCCGAAAATACGCCGTCTGAACCCGCAGGAATTGTGCCTGCTGCCGAACCGGCTGCATCCGAGCCTTCACCGGCCCGCTCTGCATCCACTCCAGCAGTGACCCGCGAACTTCCTCCACGGCAGAATTACACACCGCTTATGGCAGAAGCGCTGAAGAAGGATCTTGAGATCAACTCCTGCCTCAATTCCGTGGAATCCCTTTTGGGAACGACGATGTCCGATGCCCACATGCAGCTGATCCTGTATCTGATGTCGGATCTTGGCTTTTCCCGCGAATTGATCCTTACTTTATATGAAACTGCACTGGCAAGGGACAAGCGCAGTTCACGATACATTGAAGCGATTGCTTTGGACTGGGCGAAAAAGGGAATCCGCACTCCGGAAGAGGCGATGGAGGAAACCCACCAGTTTCACGGCACTTACAAGGTTGTCGCCACGGCACTCGGCATCAAACGGCCTCTTGCACCGGCAGAACGTGCGATCATTGACCGTTTTGCAGAATTTCATTTTACCGATGACATCCTCGCAGAAGCCTGTAACCGCACCGTACTGCAGTCCGGCGACACGAACTTGAATTATACCGCAAGCATCCTTGCAGACTGGCATAAAAAGGGTGTAAAGACGCTTGACGACATCAAAGAATGTGACAAATCCTTCCACCGAAAGAAACAGGCTGAGGGAAAGAAAAAGGATACCGGACGAAAGAACCAGTTTCAGAATTTTCCGCAAAGAGCTTACAGCCAGTCTGATTATGATAATTTAGAGAAGCAGCTTTTGCAGCCGTAAAGAAAAGAGGAAATTATGCAGTTATTAAATGAGCAGTTCAGTTTTTTATATTCCGATTACGATAAAACGCAATTAAAAAACAACCGCATTCATCTGATGCGCCAGAAAGAGATCCGCGAAAAGATCCCGGCATACCGCCGATTGGAAGAGGAAATGCGCGATATGTCTGTGCTTGCAGCACGCGCCGCGTTAGAGGGTTCTCACGAATGTATGGCGGACCTTACTGAAAAAACCGAACTGATTTCCAAGCAAAAAAAGGAACTGCTGCTTCAGCATGGGTATCCGGAAGATTATCTGGATCCGATCTATACCTGCCCGGACTGCCACGACACCGGCTATGTAGGGGACAAAAAGTGCCACTGTTTTCAAAAACGAATCGTGGAATATCTTTACGAGCAGTCAAATTTAAAAGAAGTTTTGGATATTGAAAATTTTTCTCATTTTGATATTACTTATTATCCGGATGATTATATTGAAGAAAGTACGGGGCTTACCCCGCGCGATAACATCCGCCGTATTCTTATGACAGCACATGCTTTTTGCGATAATTTCGGGGATTGCGAGCAAAATCTCCTGCTCTACGGCAACACCGGAGTCGGAAAAACGTTCCTCACTCACTGCATCGCAAAAGAACTTTTATCGCAATCTTATACGGTTGTATACTTGACTTCTATCGGTCTTTTTGATATTTTAGAGAAGAACAAGTTTGACCGCGAGTTAAGTTCATTGGAAAAAAGCACTACGGTTTCTTATATTATGAACTGCGATCTTCTGATTTTAGACGATCTGGGAACAGAGTTGACGAACAGTTTTACCACCTCACAGTTATACCAGGTGATTGACAGCCGGCTTGTTCATAAGAAATCGACGATCATCTCAACCAATCTGTCTTTTGATGATCTCAGGGAACAATACAGCGAGCGCATCTTCTCACGCCTTACAAGCGGCTATACGCTTCTTAAAGTTACCGGCGAAGATATTCGCCTCAAAAAAGTTATTGAAGCCAGACAGAACTAATCTGCCGGCTCAAGATATATACAAACCAATCACAATTATTTTTGGAGGAGACAGTAATGAGTCAAGACAATTTTGCAGACATTATCCCTTATGGAGATTTGGGTATCATCGCCCTGGAAAGCAGCCGTGCCATCGGAGAAAAAGTGGACAACTATGTATCATCCTGGCGAAATGAAAGCCGCAACGATGAAGAATCCATTCATTTCACAAGTTATAAGAAAGATTCTTATCTGATCGACGCCGTTTGCCCTCGATTTGGTTCCGGTGAATCCAAAGGTCTCTTAAACGAATCCGTTCGCGGTAAAGATTTGTACATTTTATTGGATGTATGTAATCACAGCCTTACTTACAAGGTTTGTGGACAAGTCAATCACATGTCCCCAGACGATCATTATCAGGATTTGAAGCGTATCATCGCTGCCGTCAGCGGAAAAGCAAGACGAATCACTGTCATTATGCCATTTTTATACGAAGGGCGCCAGCATAAACGCAGCACCAGAGAATCTCTTGACTGCGCACTGGCACTTCAGGAATTGACCAATATGGGCGTAGAAAGCATCATTACTTTTGACGCCCACGATCCTCGTGTCCAGAATGCGATTCCTTTGAATACATTCGAAACCATTCAGCCAACCTACCAGTTTATCAAGGCAATGCTGAAAAATGTTCCGGATATCCAGATGAATCCAAAGAATCTGATGATCATCAGCCCGGATGAGGGTGCTACCGGCCGTGCTATCTACTTTGCCGGTGTTGCCGGAGTCGACATGGGTATGTTCTACAAACGCCGCGATTACACAAAGATCGTCGAAGGCCGCAATCCGATCGTCGCTCACGAATTTCTCGGCGCTGACGTGGAAGGAAAAGACGTAGTTATCATCGACGATATGATTTCTTCCGGAGAAAGTATGATCGATGTCGCTACCGAATTGAAGCGCCGCAAAGCAAACCGTATCTTTGTCGCTGCCACATTTGGTCTTTTCACAAACGGATTGGAGAAATTTGACAAAGCCTTTGAAAGTGGTCTCATCTACCGCGTAATGACAACAAACCTTGTCTACCAGCCGGAAGAACTTCTTTCCAAAGAATACTACATCAATGTTGACATGAGCAAGTACATCGCTCTTCTCATCAACACTTTGAACCACGATTCCTCCATCGCAAACTTGTTGGATCCATCCGAGAGAATTCAGAAGATTTTGAAAAAATATGGTCAGCAGTAATTGCTGAGAGAATATAGAATAGGGCAACGAATTATGGGGATTTCCCTTTTTTCGTTGCCTTTTGGCAACCATACTTACTTTAAAGGCAACGGATTTTGCTGGGTTTCCCTTTTTTCGTTGCCTTTTGGCAACCATACTTGCTTTAAAGGCAACGGGATTCGTGGATTTCCTCGATTTTCGTTGCCTTTTGGCAACCATACTTACTTTAAAGGCAACGGATTTTGCTGGGTTTCCCTTTTTTCGTTGCCTTTTCCCGCTTCACAAGCCGAGAAAGGCAACGGATTTCGGGGATTTCCTCGATTTTCGTTGCCTTTTTCACTTCTTGCCAGCGGTAAAGGCAACGGATTTTGCTGGATTTCCCTTTTTTCGTTGCCTTTTGGCATCATCCAAAATGCGACGTATCCCATGTCGCCAAGCCCGTAATGGCAAGTGCAAAGAATCCAGCAAAAATTAGAAATACTACTGACAAAATCAAGCCACTCCAAGCTTTCATTTTTTTGCGCGGATTGTTTTTGAAGAACCTTATTGCAAAAAAGACTGCCGACATCTGCCATATTACCGGGCACCAAAGGAGGAACAGCGCCAAAGCTGTTGGCATACTACCTGCAAGCAGCATAAAAACCTGCGTCATGGGAATACATGTAACCGATAACACTATTGACTGTTCAAAATCATTCATATCTGTCTTTTTTGATTTATTTTGCATTTCTTTTTTACTCCTCTTCCTCATGAAAGTGCATTTTTATGTTCGTCACACCCACTCAAACAATGCCACAACTAAAGCAAGTACAGTTTCTACCACGGCAAAAATCGAGCTCAAAGCACGAAACATGTGTTCCTGTTATTTTAATCCCCATGGATGAAGTGTCATTTCAGTCGTCAAAAGTCCCCAAAGGGCACATCCTATATAACTTATTAATGATATACCCAGGTATATCACACCGTCTCTCCGGTCATTTGGATTTTTCCGGATATACCGTATTGCAAAAAAGCAAGCTGCCATCTGCCACATCACCGGGAACCAATTGCAAAACACAACTGCCTCCGTAGAAATATCTCCGCTTGAAAAAAATGTAAACAATGCTTGTAACGGTATTGACACTGGAATCCCGGTAAAATCCATTAGCAATGAAATTTCACTGTCTTTCAGTTTTTTCATATACTATCTCCTCCTCACAAAAATACATTTCCATGATTATTCTTTTTCTATTTTTCTTCATATTTTTTGTCCTCCCGCATTATGTAGCAAATTTCTTCTTCGCGTAACCCTTTCGCTGAAAGAATATATATAACTCAAAGAATAACCACAAGACTCATAAATGCACCTTCTACCACGGCAAAAATTAAACTCATAACAGAAAGCATGCGGTCCTCTTTTTTCTTATATTTCAACAATGCAACAACGCTTAAAACAGCAGCCATCACCTGCCATAAAGCCAGACAGACAATCCATTCTCTCATGCTCAAATACGGTATTTCTCCAACAACTGTCAACATAAGAGGATATAACATGGATAGCCCATATGAAAATATATACCAAAATCCACTTTTCTTCATTTATTTTACCCCCCATGGATGAAGTGCCATTATAGTCAAAAAATGCCCCCAAAGCGTACATCCTATATAACTTATTAATGATATACCCAGATATATCACTCCGTCTCTCCGGTCATTTGGATTTTTCCGGATATTTCGTATTGCAAAAAAGCATGCTGCCATCTGCCACATCGTTGGAAACCAAAGACAAAACACAACTGTCTCCGTAGAAATATCTCTGTTTGAAATAAATGTAAATAATACTTGCAACAGTATTCCCGCTGGAACCCCGGTAAAGTCCATTAGCAATGAAATTTCATTGTCTTTCAGTTTTTTCATATACTATCTCCTCTCCTCAAAAATACATTTCCATGATCATTCTTGTTTCTATTTTTCTTCATATTTTTTGTCCTCCCGCATTATGTGGCAAATTTTTTGTGATATGAATCGGCCTCTGACACCTAAACAATATACGGATACAACAAAAACACAATTATAGCAACAGCCGGGAGCAAACTTAATGGATATAAAAATATTTAAAGGCATTTACCTCGCTTACATTCCATCCCATGGTCACCAATTTAGGTAAAAATATTGAGATAAACATAGCTGTGTATCTGCTTTTTTCGTCATTTTAACTTCTCCTTCCTTACTCCCCAGTCATTGTTCCCCAGAACCTCACACACCTTCAAACACTGCCACAACCACCGCAAATACAACAGCAAATATCAAGCTCATAATTGAAATTGTAAAATCAGCTTTGCTTTTTCGATTTACAAGCGCAATAAGGCTAAAACCAATAGCCACCGCCTGCCATATAAACAATAATGGATCCACAGCAACTATACGCTCCTGATTTATCATATATTGAATCCCTTTTACAGGTAGATAACTCATCGACATTCCAAGCGAAATCACATACCATATTACACTATTATCTCTGTTCATTTATAATCTCCTTACTTTATATGCCATGTATTATATGTTATTCCTGTCGCTATAAGCGACAGAAATGCATCAATCATATAAACCCATAGAACTATTGCCAAACATCCTGCTCCTTTTTTCTGTTTGTCCGGATTTTGTCGTATATAACGTATGGCAAAAAAGCAGGATACCATCTGCCATATTACCGGAAGCCAAAGAACGAAAAAATTTATAAATTGAGGAACCAACTCTATTGGAAGAAAACTCCACACAAAAAGAGTCGGAAGCCAAACAGGGATGCTAATCAATGTTAACATCAACGAAATATCATAATCACTCATTTTCCTTTTTTTCAATTGTCTTTCTCCTTGTATAATTTCTCACACACTCTCAAACAACACGTCATTATTTTTATCTCTATTTATAAATTCCTCCCGTTCATCAACGAAACATGCATTTGGGTTAATACAAATGACAAAAGCGCTGTTCCAATATAAAAAACTAACACTAGTACGATACCCCCTATTCCCTTTTTTCGTTTATCGGGATTCTGTCGTATAAATCGCACTGCAAAATAACAGGATATCATCTGGCCTATTGTCGGAAACCAAAGTACAAGATAATTCACAAATTTAGGAACAAACTCTCCCGGGATAAGGAAGCGTATAAAGAAAATCCACCACCACGCCGGAATACTTGTCAAAGTTATCATCAACGAAATTCCATGATCATTCTTGTTACTTTTTTTCTGCATAGTTTTGTCCTCCCTCATTATGTGGCGTTTTTTGCATTTTCACCAGACAAATTCATAACAGAACCACGCCCCTGCTGCCAAAATAAGAAGTAAAATAATAGCAAAATACAAGCTTATAAAGCACAAAATGATATTATTTTTCTTCTCCGAAAATCGTAATCCATGTACAGAGAGAATGATTGCCATAAGTTCCGCTATAAAAACAAGCGAACCTGCAATTACTAATGCTTCCTTTGTATTAAATATGTAAATCAAAGAAAATGTAAACAATGCTTGCAACGATATTGACACTGGAATCCCGGTAAAATCCATTATCAATGAAATTTCACTGTCTTTCAGCTTTTTCATATACTATCGCCTCTTCATTTTCACGATCTTTGCAGGCACTCAAACAACACCACAACTACTGCAAGTACAATAGCAAATATCATACTCACAATAGAAAGTGTAAAATCTTCTTTGCTTTTCTGGTTTCCAAGCGCAATAATGCTAAAACCAGCAGCCACAGCCTGCCATATAATCACTGGAATAACCCCCTGCAAAGATGCAGATCCTATCATCAATACAATTCCTTTTATCGGCAGATAACTCATCGACATTCCCAAAGAAAGAACGTACCACAACACACCATTATTTTTATTTATATTCATAAGTTCCTCCCATTCATCAGTGAAACATGCATTTGGGTTAATACAAATGACAAAAGCGCTGTTCCAATATAAAAAACTAACACTAGTACGATACCCCCTATTCCCTTTTTTCGTTTATCGGGATTCTGTCGTATAAATCGCACTGCAAAATAACAGGATATCATCTGGCCTATTGTCGGAAACCAAAGTACAAGATAATTCACAAATTTAGGAACAAACTCTCCCGGGATAAGGAAGCGTATAAAGAAAATCCACCACCACGCCGGAATACTTGTCAAAGTTATCATCAACGAAATTTCATGATCATTCGTCTTGCTTTTTTTCTGCATAGTTTTTCATCACCTTTCTTTAATTTTCTTCGTCCACTTTTCATCATACCAACCAATAAACTCATTATTTTCGTCCGTTTCAGCTTTTAATACAACAGCATCTCCATACGTTAAATTCGCAAAAGAAGATGCAGTCCCCCTCCCTTGCACCTCCGTTGTAACTGATAATGTATTCAAATCTTCTTGCTCCAAAAGCTGATCACAATGAATTTCTTTGCCATTTTCACTTCTTAAACTTTGATCTTTTAAACTCACATCAGGCGAGATATTCATCTCCATCATTCTTTTATTAGATACTGAAATATCTTTGAACAAAATACGTTGTTCTTCTCCTGCATCCAGATCTTCCGTAGACAGAATATAATCCATCTTACCATCAGCATTTCCCGTGAGTTTTATCTTATAATTTAATGACGCGTTGATTTTAAACTGCTTTGAATCACCAATAACTTCAAGATCCACGGGACAGTTAATGATACCTTTTACCAATTTTTTTAGTGATTTTAGTACATCTTCCGGCACACTATTTATCATCGCCAAGTAGGTTTCATAAGTATGAGAATATTCAAAAGTAGCCTTATGAACACCAAAGAAAATCATCACAACAAATCCAATATCACCACCATAATTCGATAACAACGCCAAACCTATGTTTTTCTTTACTCCAAGGGAAGATAGTCCTTCAACCATAGCTTTTGACAATAAACCTTGAAACAAAGTCTCAACACTTTTTATTTCATCACTCTTCCCCCAATCTTCTGAAATTAAATCGGAAATACATATATCGTCCCATATCTTCCAAATGACTTTTTTCCATTCAACATAAATTCCCTGCAAATTGAACAATTCCCGCCTCAATTTCTTTTGCGTCTCTTGTAACTCTACTAGTAAAATCACCCTGAACAACCAATACATCTTCTTCGAGACTTTCATTCGCTTTGACATCCCATTTTTCAACAACTTCTAATTCTGCTGATTTTTCCGCGGCTGTCTCCTGCGTTTTATCATTTGCTACTGCTGCAAGAGTTACGGATACATTTCCCTCTAATAACATCGCCATCGCCAAAACGGCACAAAATCCTCTACGTATTCTTCTTTTCATCATATCCCTTTCTCCCTTCGTAATATATGCCCTTTATTTTGGTAACAATTTCCATATATATTATAATAAATGACAACTTTATTTTTCGCAAGCATTTTTTTACAAATTTTATGTTTTTCTCTTTTTCCTGTATAAAGATAACTTCCGTAGCAATCGCTGAGAGAGGCAACGAATTTTGGGAATTTCCTCGATTTTCGTTGCCTTTTTTGCTTCTTTCCGGCGGTAAAGGCAACGGATTTTGCTGGATTTCCCTTTTTTCGTTGCCTTTTCCCGCTTCACAAGCCGAGAGGGGCAACGTATTTCGAGGATTTCTCTGTTTTTCGTTGCCTTTTTTGCTTCTTTCCAGCGGTAAAGTCATCGGATTTTGCTGGGTTTCCCTTTTTTCGTTGCCTTTTGGCAACCATACTTACTTTAAAGGCATCGGATTTCTGGAATTTCCTCGATTTTCATTGCCGTCTCCTTCCGGAACGCTCTCTTCTGCGCTCCTTTTCAGAAAATCATCAGCTGAATCGTTTTCTTGTTCCTAATATATCATAGACAACTTGCAATTTCTTGATTTTTTGAGCATGAAATTGGATATTTCCTCTTGCTTTCCATAAATAGTAAAAAATCGCACCCACTAAATGTGAGTGCGACATTTTTGTTAATATTACGAGTCCTGTGCAGCTCCAGGACGGAACAACATATGACTCTAGTAATATTATATACCATATTTGTATGAAGTCAACCAAAATTTAATCAAAAACACATCAACACTTCACCATCACTGCTGTGGTGTATTATTCTCGTCCTGATACGTCGTATCATCCTGATTATACGTGGTGTCGTCGTTGCTGGTGCTTCCGCCCTGTGAGGCATCCGCTCCGTCACTATTTCCGCCACTGCTATTGCCGCCGGAGTTATCACTTGTATCTCCACCGCTCTGCGTGGTATCTCCGGAACTATCTGCTTCATCATCCGGATAAAGGTCATCCGGTTCTTCGACGATCGCCGGTTTCGTCGCTTTTGGCTTCTTTGCTTTCGGCGTTGCCGTCGCACGGCTCGAAGAACTGTAGCCCTGCGAAGAATAACTCTTGGAACTGCTCGAATCCGAGGAATCACTTTCCTTTTTTTCCTCAAATGGGAACACTTTATTTTCAAGGTCTTTGTGAATCTCATTCATAAAGGTATTCCAGGTTCTTCCCGGATAGGTCGATCCGGACAGATCGCTGATAACCGTCGGGGTATCACAGCCAATCCATACTGCTGTCGTATAGTATGGGGTAAATCCACAGAACCAGCCGTCCTTGTGATCGTTGGTCGTACCTGTCTTTCCGGCACAAACGATGCCGGTATCCAAACCAAGACCACGTGCGGTACCTCGCGTGAAGACGCCCTCCATCATGTCAACCATTGTGTTAGCTGCCTTCGAATCATAAATATACGTTTCATCGACGTGATCTTCAACAACCGTATTTCCTTCGGAATCCAAAATCTTCACGATACAGGTTGGATCGCGGAATTTTCCATCATTTTCCAGTGTAGCAAAACCGGATGCCATCTCAAGCGCGCTGCATCCATAGGTCAAACCACCGATCGATGTGGCATTGGTATAATCCTTTTTCACAATCTTGCTAAAATGCATATTCAAAAGATACTGAAGACCTACTTTTGGTGTCAGTTCTTCAAAAAGCTGCCAGGCAACCGTATTCAATGACTGTTCCAACGCAAATCGAAGCGATACATATCCATAATATCTGCCGCTTGCATTCGACGGACCGCCTGAGAACTTGTGGTCATTGACCGAAGAATCCGGAGTATAGTTACGCTCCAAGGATGGAGTGTAATCAATCAATGGCTTGATACTACTACCGGGCTGGCGGAACGACTGATACGCTCGGTTCAGTGTGTAACCGCTGCTCTTCTGACTTCGTCCACCTACGATCGCCACCACGCGGCCGGTCGTATTGTCAATGCAGACCGCTGCACCCTGCATTTTGTAGATACCATTGGTTCCCTTCTCTTTAAAGTTCTCCAGATTGGTATTGATCGCCTGCTGCAATGCTTTCTGCTTCTTCAGATCAATCGACGTATAAATGCGGTATCCTTTGTTCAACAGTTCCTTCTGCGCATCCGCATATGCCGTGTCATAGTCATCCTGATAGGATTCCTGCTCTTTAGTCGAATCAAAACTGTACTGAAATTCAAATCCATTTTTTTCCATAATCTTCTTTGTCGCGCAATACGTCACAAAGGTCTGGATATAATTTCGTTTAACCGGCTCCGTAATATTGAACTCGATTTTCTCCTGCACCGCCACGTCATATTCTTCCTGCGTGATGACCTTGTCATCTAACATCTGTTTCAAAATACGGTCACGGCGCTTCATTGTGTTATCTTTATGTTTCAGCGGGTCGTAAAGACTCGGGTTATTTGGAATCGAGCAGAGGAAGCAAAGCTGCGACAAACTCAGATCCTTACAACTGGAACTGAAGTACCCCTTGGCTGCTGCCTCGATGCCATAATATCCATTGGAAAAATAAATGCTGTTCAGATAAAATTCCAAAATCTGGTCTTTCGTATATTTTTTTTCCAATTCAAGAGCCACAAAAATCTCTCTAATCTTACGGTCGTAGGTCTTTTTCTGGTTCAAAAAGACACCGCGGGCAAGCTGCTGCGTGATCGTACTTGCTCCCTGCGTAATCTCACCATTGTTCTTAATCAATGCTAAAAAGGCACGGATATTGGCCTCCGCATCGACTCCATTGTGCTGGTAGAATTTTTTATCCTCGGTAACGATAAATGCATCCTTTACATACTGCGGAATTTCGCTGATCGGAACATAATACGAATCCTTATCCCCTTTAAGGACTGCAATCTGCTTGCCTTTCGCATTGTAGGCAATCGTCGTTTCCGAATCACGGAACGTCTCTTCCGTCGAAGCACTTACCATCTGGACTGCTTCATCCTGCATCGCAAATATGTCTTTACCGTATTTAAAATAAAATACGATACCGCCGACAAGAATCGTCACAAGAATCAATAAAATAAATATTTTAAAGCCCAGCCAAAACTTAGGATGTTTCTTTGGTTTTTTCTGCTTTCTGTTTTTTGCCATATTCTATCTCCATTCTCATAGATCTCTAAATTGTAATCTGACACCAAGCGAAGCTTGATGACCTACGTGTGCTTCAGCACACTTCATTTTAATCTGTCACCAAGCGAAGCTTGATGACCTGCGTGTGCATCAGCACACTTTATTTTACCACATATCACAGTATCTTGCAAAGAATTTCTTGATGAATCCTCCGCGCCCGGTCTGCCCATGTGTGCTTTTTCGACGCCAACGTATAAGCATTCTTCTGCATTTGCTCCCATTCGACACGATTCGACAAAATATCATGTACCATGTCGGGCAGTTTTTCCAAATGTGCAAGGTCATACAACCGGTAATCTTTTCCATCGTGCAGTATTTCATCCAGATACCGGGATCCGTCACTCAGGCAGACCGCCCCATTGAGCATCGAATTGAAAATGCGGTCGTGCGCACCGTCTTTAAACCACGGCATGACATTAAGCGAGATTTTGGCACGGCTGATCTGCTGCAGACAGCCAAGTGAATCCAGCACATCGCCTTTTCGGATATTTTCCGGGTGTTCACAGTCCAGTTTGTCCCAGCCGGCACCAAAGCAATACACTTCATATCCGGCATCCACAAGCGTTTTCACAACCTGCCCGCGCATATAATGACGCACGTACAGATCGATAAATATCATATTCGGCAGTGCCTCTTTCATTCCGTCTTCCGTCACATCTTCCACATCGCGGAGCATATGCTCGATCATCGTGGCATCCATGGATTTCCAAGGGTGCGTGATCAGATCATGGATAATATCCATATAAAATTCGGCATATTCTTCTCCGTGCCGGTGAATCGCTTCGTGAAAGATCGACGGCGGATTGTAATTTCCTGTAAATACAATGTCGATCGGACGTTCTTCCCATCCCGGAAGCGTCTTTTCCGTCCACAGCCCCGTTCCCCCAAGCGGCACAAACGGTCCTCTCTGAATCTCCGGGAAGAATCGTTTTAAATACGCTTCATGCTCCCTGTCGATGGAAATCTGAATGTATTTTTTTGGCAGATATGGTGCAAATTTATGATAATAAAAGGGATGATCCACCACGATATTGATAAATGTCACCTCGCGGGCATCGAAAAAAGATACCCCTTTGGAGTCAATAAAATAGTCTTCTCCCGAACAGCCGTCAAAATTGAAGCTGATCGCCGCCGTCACTTTCGGCTCGCAAAACCAGATCAGGTCGCTCAGACTTCGGTACTCTTTGCACTGGTCAAAATAAAACACCTCATACCCCAGAATCTCCAGTTCTTTTCCCAGCTGCTCAGAAAAATACCACAGTGTTTCGATTCCCTTTGTAAACAATATGATTTTCTTTATCATTAGCCTCATCCTTTCCCTTCTATCTTACAATTATCTTTTGCGAATAGCAATATTAAGTTTTCTTTTTTTGCGCCGATATAAAGGATAAGAGAACATGACCAAGGAGGGAATTTATCATGAGTGTAAACGGAATTCAATCTTCTCAGCCGACATATACGTCTACTACGACAAAGGCGACAGAGAAAAAGACAGCAGAGAAAAAGAACACCGAAGATACCGGTGTAGTGTATGAACCATCAAAGAAAACAGAAAGTAAAGACACTTCGAAAGTAAATGATTACCAGAGTGTGATCAAACAAATGAAAGGGGAGCTTAGCAGTAAGAATCAGCAGCTGCAGAATCTTGTAGATCAGCTTCTCAGCAAACAGGCAAAAAAATATACGACATTAAAAGATCTTTTCACAGACATCAAAGACGGAAAAGTAGATGTTGATCCGGCTACGATCGCACAGGCACAGAAAGACGTGGCTGACGATGGCTACTGGGGTGTAGATAAAACCAGCGACCGATTGGTCGATATGGCAAAAGCACTGAGCGGCGGAGATTCTTCCAAAGCAGATACCTTGATCGCAGCGATCAAAAAAGGATTTGACCAGGCTGCAGACGCATGGGGCGGTGAACTCCCTGAAATCTGCCAGAAGACAATTGACGCAGCCGTACAAAAATTAAATGACTGGAAAAGTGGACAGGCAGACGCCTGACACATCAAACGACATAAGACCCATGCACTGACGTGAAGTTTCGGTGCATGGGTCTTTCTTAACTATTCAGGACACCCCTCCCACATTCTTAATATGCTTTCTCTACAGATTTCAGCACGATACCGCCTTCCGGCATCACTTCGACCTCGATGCATCCATCTTTAACTTTATACAATTTCGCTTCGATGGAAAACCCTTCGGTGCCGCACGACATCATTGATGCCATGAAACTTCCGTCCGGCATCCCTAACCGCCATACCGGCACGCGGACTGTCTTTTTTTGCTCTGTCGTCTGAACCAGCACACAGACACATTCATTCGCGGTAAAACGTCCATAACCGATCATTCCTGCCTCGCTGATAAGATAAATGAGCGCGCCCGTCCGCAACACATCATAATCTTTGTGAATGCGGATCATTTCTTTGTGAAATTCAAACAATTCTTTGTCTTCTTTTCCCCAAGGGAATGTCCGTCGGTTATCCGGATCCGTCCATCCGCACACGCCCACTTCATCGCCGTAATACACGGTTGGTGCACCCGGCCATGTCATCTGAATCATAACGCCCGCCATCATAACTGACTTTTTAACGCCAAAAGCAGCCGCCTGAGGACCTGCAGACGCCACCCGGCCCACTCTTCCATTGGTCCGCGTCAGGAAACGACTGTGGTCATGGTTCGATAATTCGTTCATTGCTACCATATACGACTGCATACCGAGTTTTGCACCATATTCCGTCATATGAGCAAAAAACATTCCGCTGTCACCTTTCCACTCCGGTTTACTGACATCGCTGTGTTTATCGACTCCTGTCAAAAACCAGGTTACCGGCTCCATAAACGCATCGTAATTCATCACAGTGTCCCATTGGTCTCCGGAAAGCCACGAGGACGGATCCCCATAGTGCTCCGCAAGAACGATTGCCTCCGGATTCGCCTCTTTGACCGCGTTTCGAAATTCTCTCCAGAATTTGTGATTGTATTTCTCTGAATGCCCAAGATCCGCTGCCACATCCAGACGCCAGCCATCGACATTGTATGGAGCTGATACCCATTTTTTAGCAATTCGCATAATATACTCAAATAACTTGTCAGAACCTTCGTAATTAAGTTTTGGCAGTGTATCATGCCCCCACCACCCATCGTAATGAGTATTATACGGCCAGCTTCCATCCGGATAAAATTGAAAAAAATCGTGATAAGGGCTGTCCTCGCTCACAAAAGCACCTTTTTCATAAGAATCATCGCTCTCATAAAGCTGCTCACGGTCAAGCCATTTGTTAAATGAACCACAATGATTAAATACACCATCTATGATAACGCGCATACCTCTTTTATGAACTTCTTCCATAAAATTGGCAAAAAAAGCATTCGAAGCCTCCAGATTTTTCTTATTTACCACACGCTTGCGGTATTTTGTCGCGTGGCTGTTGTCATTGTCACCATCCGCCAGCGTCTCACCACCATCTTCGACAATCACTGCAAAATGCGGATCGATATAATCGTAATCCTGTGTGTCATACTTATGATTGGACGGCGATACAAAAATCGGATTGAGGTAAATTGCTTCGATACCAAGCTCCTGCAGATAATCAAGTTTATCCAAAATCCCCTGCAGATCTCCGCCATAAAATTCACGCACATCCATCAAAGCCGGGTATCTTCCCCATTCTTTCACCTGGTGTACATGCGCACCGATATAACAGTATTCATCGTCCACGACATCATTCGTCTTATCGCCATTGCAGAAACGATCTGTGTAGATTTGGTACATAACTGCCCCTTTTGCCCAGTCCGGCGTATGAAAACCCGGATACAGGCAATAGGAATACTGTGGATTTGGCACATCCACATCTCCTTGCTTATTAAAATACATTACGGTACTGCCTTTTTTAATTTGGAAATAATAAGGAAATGGAACTTCTCCCAGTTTCACTTTGATGGAATAAAAATCAAATATCTCGTCGGAGTATTCTTTGCTCATTTTACTGGAAGATTCTTCATGAATCAGATTAACCTCGTCTACATCCCCTTTTGCCGTACGGCAGCGAAGAGTTACCTCTCCGTTTGCTTCTGGTTCCAATGGGGTCACAAAAGTTTCTGTGCCGGAACTAAAGATTGCGTCTCTACGTAATTCGCCCATTTTCATACCATTCCTCTCTCTTTTTTCTTTTTTTTAACTATTCAGGACTCTCATCGCCCTCATTCGCATTTTCGAACACTTCGTGGTACTGAATAGGTTTTAATAAGTCAAAAGGACAGCTTCACGATGGCTGTCCTTTTGGGAGAAGGTATTTTTGTTACTTATGGGGTGTAGCAAAAACTATATAATGTATTGGGGTTTACGATATGAAGTATAGCATGTTCTTCTAAATCAGTGTGCACAAACATTATAAATTTTTAAAAATCTTTTTGTTACTTTTGCCCAAACACCTTCCCACAATTCGCAAATTCAACAATTTATGCCTCTTCCGAAGCGATTTTCTCGTCATTTTGCTCAAACAATGCCTCAAATTCCTCGCGAGTGATTCGTTCCTTTTCAATCAAGAGTGCTGCCAGACGGTCCAAAACATCTCTGTGATCCATCAAAATCTTTGTCGCCTGCTCATGGCAGCGGTCAATGATCGATTTCACTTCATCGTCGATCACTTTCGATGTAGACTCACTATAGCTCTTTGTATGACCGATATCGCGTCCAATAAACACTTCATCGTCTGACGTATCATAATTGATCATGCCAAGTTTTTCGGAGAAACCATACTTGGTTACCATATCACGCGCCGCTTCTGTCGCCTGCTTGATATCCTGCACTGCACCGGTCGTCACATCGTCAAAGATAATTCCTTCGGCGATGCGTCCCCCCAGGCACACGGTGATGTCTTGAAGCATTTTCCCTTTTGTCATATGCATCTCATCACGCTCCGGCAATGGCATTGTGTACCCTGCTGCTCCCTGCCCTGTCGGTATAATGGAAACCGTATAAACCGGTCCGACATCCGGAAGTACATGGAAGAGAATCGCATGCCCAGCCTCGTGG
>OCQB01000866.1_pt1 | contig 28379 bp, 29 predicted proteins | sample 1538631 | NCBI WGS metagenome assembly OCQB01 (sample SAMN04571713, study PRJEB22368) | human gut metagenome | biome: human gut; material: stool | host: Homo sapiens | place: Luxembourg | collected 2012-10-19
TACTCGCTTGTCGTAATGATTTAAATCGTAAAAGAACTATTAGCTTATAGCTAATGGCTTGCAGCTTACAGCTCACAGCTAACAACTAATGGCTGACAGCTCACAGCTGATAGCTTTTATCTTCTTAACGCTTTCCCCCAACATAAAAACCGACCCATTATTTGTATGGATCGGTTCTTTTGTTTGGATCAAAGGGTTCCTGTCGTTTTGAGCCGTGTCAGTGCACGCTGGAGAGCGAGTTTGGCACGATCGACGTCTATTTCTTTGCTCTTGGACGCGAGCCTGTCTTCCGCACGTTTCTTCGCGGCTTGGGCACGGGCAATATCGATGGTATCCGCCAGCTCCGCCAGGGGGGCTACGATATTTACCTGATTGTCCTTTATTTCCAGGAAACCGCCAAATACGGCCACCTTTTGTTCCTTTCCGCCTTTAATGATGCGCACGGGGCACATTTCAAGAGCGGCTGCCAGAGGCAGATGGTTTTTCATGACGGCAAATTCGCCGTCTGCTGCACGGGCCACCACCATTTCCACGCCGGTTTCTCGATAAATCGGTCCGTCGGGGCTGATGACTTCCACGTGCATGGGATTCGTAAGGGTATCAGCCATGGCTTATTCCCCTTTCTTCATCTTTTCAGCCTTTTCGATCGCTTCATCAATTGTGCCGACCATGTAGAACGCGCCTTCAGGCATATCATCGTGCTGGCCTGCAAGGATTTCCTTGAAGCCGCGGATGGTTTCCTTCAGGGATACGTATCTGCCGGGGGAGCCCGTAAACTGTTCAGCTACGAAGAAGGGCTGAGACAGGAATCTCTGTACCTTTCTTGCGCGGGCTACGATGACTTTGTCATCATCGGAAAGTTCTTCCATGCCCAGGATGGCGATGATATCCTGTAGTTCTTTGTAGCGCTGCAGAATAGCCTGTACGCCGCGGGCCACTTCGTAATGCTCTTCACCCAAAACGTTCGGGTCAAGGATACGGCTGGTGGAGTCCAGCGGGTCTACCGCCGGATAGATGCCCAGTTCCGCGATGGAACGGCTCAGTACGGTGGTAGCATCCAAGTGTGTAAATACGCCTGCCGGAGCCGGATCTGTCAAGTCATCGGCCGGTACGTATACGGCCTGGATGGATGTGATGGAACCGTCTTTGGTGGAAGTGATGCGTTCCTGCAGTTCGCCGATATCGGTGGCCAGGGTCGGCTGGTAACCTACGGCGGACGGCATACGCCCGAGCAGCGCGGATACTTCGGAACCTGCCTGTACGAAACGGAAGATATTATCTACGAAGAGCAGGACGTCCTGTCCCTGTTTGTCGCGGAAATATTCAGCCATGGTCAAACCGGTAAGAGCTACACGCATACGCGCTCCCGGAGGTTCGTTCATCTGGCCGTATACCAGCGCAACTTTGGAAAGAACGCCGGAGTCTTTCATTTCTCCCCAGAGATCGTTCCCTTCACGGGTACGTTCGCCGACGCCGCAGAATACGGAGCAGCCGGAGTGTTCTGTCGCCACGTTATGGATCAATTCCTGGATAAGAACGGTCTTACCTACACCCGCACCGCCGAAGAGCCCGATCTTACCGCCTTTTGCATACGGAGCGATGAGGTCGACGACTTTGATGCCGGTTTCAAAAATTTCGGTTGCCGGAGACTGGTCTTTAAAGGCCGGTGCCGGACGATGAATAGGCCAGTAGTCGGATGCCGGTACTTTTGTATCGTCATTGTCGACGGTCTGTCCGAGTACGTTGAAAATACGTCCCAGGCATCCGTCGCCGACCGGTGCTGCAATAGCACGGCCGGTATCTACTGCTTTCATTCCGCGTACCATGCCATCGGTGGAACTCATCGCAACGGTGCGGACTACGCCGTCACCTAAGTGCTGCATGGTTTCACAGATAACATCTACCGGAACAGTGCCTTCTTCATCTTTGACATGAATTGCGTTATAGATGGCAGGAAGTTCCTGATCGTCGGAAAAAGCGATATCGACGACAGCGCCCATGACCTGTACGACCTTGCCTACCTGTCCCTGCTGTTCATTTGCCATGAAGAAGCATTCCTCCTTAATCAAATTAAGCCGGTTTATTCGAGAGCTGCCGCACCGCCGACAATTTCGGAAATTTCATTGGTGACCTGTGCCTGACGCGCTTTGTTGTACGTAAGGTTGAGGTCGGCAATTCTTTCCGTCGCGTTGTCAGTGGCAGCGGACATGGCCGCCATACGGCTGCCCAGCTCGGACGCCGCGGATTGCAGCATCGCATTATAAACCTGTACTTGTATATATTCAGGAAGCAGTTTAGAAAGCACTGCCGCCGCATCGGGAAGGAAAATATAGGGATCTTCCTCGATACGGAGGAAATCCTGTCTTTCTTTTTCCCATTCGCTGGCAGCCGCTTTTGCTGCTTCTTCCGTTTTTCCCTCAGCCGGCGCTTCAATGGGGAGCAGCCGGTCTACCCGGACCTGCTGGCGGAGGGCGGTGATGAATTTGGTATAAATAATATAAACTTCATCGACTTCTTCTTTTGTGAAGTATTCCACCATCTCTTTGGAGAGATCGATGGAATCCTGAGCCGACGGCTTATCAGAAAAGCCGAAATGATAGGTATCGGGATCATACCCGCGGAATTTCAGATAATTCTTCGCCTGTTTCCCGCAGACATATAAAGCGTATGCAGAACGATCCTTTCCGGAGATTTCCTGCAGGGTACGCTTCATCACGTTAGAGTTATAAGCGCCGGCAAGGCCTTTGTCGCCGCAAATGACGAGATATCCGACCTTCTTTACTTCGCCTGTCCTGAAGAGCGGGCTTGTAAATCCGGGTGTCACCGAAGAAGCACGGCGCAGGAGCTCTCCGATCTTTTCCGCATAAGGACGGGAGCCGTTTGCCTTTTCCTCCGCTTTGCGCAGACGGGCGGCGGCTACCATCTTCATGGCTTTCGTGATCTGCTGGATGTTGGTGACGGATTTTATGCGCCCTTTTATATCACGCGTACTTTCCAATCAGATCACCCCTCTACCGTTTCAGACTTTTCTTCTGTTTCGTTTTGTGCCTTGTAACGTTTCTTGAATTCATCAAGAGCTTCTCTGAGTTTCGCTTCATTTTCATCTGTCAGCTTCTTTTTATCCACGATATCAGCGCCGATTTCCGGATGGCTGCTGTGGAGGAAATTCAGAACCTGCTGTTCAAACCCGACAACCTGGTCTACGTCCACGTCATCAAGATACCCCTTGACGGCCGTGTAGATCGCCATAACCTGGTCTTCGACCGGATAAGGGGAATACTGCGGCTGCTTCAGAATTTCCGTCGTCCTCTGACCGCGGTCGATCTGCGCTTTGGTGGCAGCGTCAAGATCGGAACCGAACTGGGCAAATGCTGCCAATTCACGGAACTGTGCCAGATCCAGACGCAGCGTGCCTGCGACTTGTTTCATGGCCTTAATCTGCGCGGAACCGCCTACACGGGATACGGACAGGCCGACATTGATGGCCGGACGGATCCCGGAATAAAAGAGTGCCGTTTCCAGATAAATCTGTCCGTCCGTGATGGAAATGACGTTTGTCGGAATGTACGCACCGACATCGCCTGCCAGTGTTTCAATAATCGGCAGCGCGGTGATGGAGCCGCCGCCCAGCGCATCGGACAGACGTGCCGCACGTTCCAGCAGACGGGAATGCAGATAGAATACGTCACCGGGGTAAGCTTCGCGTCCCGGCGGACGGCGCAGCAGAAGCGACATGGCGCGGTAAGCGACGGCATGCTTGGAGAGGTCGTCATAGATAATGAGGACGTCTTTGCCCTGGTGCATGAAGTGTTCCGCAATGGATACACCGGAGTACGGTGCAAGGTACTGCATCGGAGAACCTTCGGAAGCACCGGCGTGTACGATGATGGAGTAATCCATAGCGCCGGCAGCTTTCAGACGTTCGTATACACGGACGACATTGGAGTTCTTCTGCCCGATGGAAACATAAATACAAATGACATCCTGCCCCTTCTGGTTCAGAATGGTATCAATAGCGATGGCAGTCTTGCCTGTACCGCGGTCGCCGATGATCAGCTCACGCTGTCCGCGGCCGATCGGGACCATGGAGTCGATACATTTCAGACCGGTCTGCAGCGGGACGTTTACCGGCTGTCTGTCGGCAATGCCCGGAGCTTTGATTTCAATGTCGCGATAAGCGTCAGTCTTGATTTCGCCTCTGCCGTCAATCGGCTGTCCCAGCGCATTGACCACGCGGCCGATGACCGCATTGCCTACGGGAACCTGCATCAGACGGCCCGTTCTCTTTACTACGTCGCCTTCCTTGATGGTTTCCGCATTTCCCAGAAGAACGGCACCTACATTGCTTTCTTCCAGGTTCATGGCCATGCCGTAAACGCCGTTCGGCAGTTCCAGCAATTCACCGGCCATGCAGTTTTCAAGGCCATATACATGGGCGATACCGTCGCCGACTTCAAGAACCGTACCTACTTCATCGACATTGAGGTCTACTTTGTAATTTTCAATCTGTTTTTTAATGACAGATGTGATTTCATCTGAACTGATTTTCATATCCTGTAAGTCACCTCAATCTCTTTGCATCATTTGCGAGCGGAGCGCCGCAAGCTGGCGGGCTACGGATCCGTCAATCAGACGGTCTCCCATCCGGACCGTGAATCCGCCTATCAAAGATGCGTCTACTTTCTGTTTCATGATAATTTTGCTTCCCGTGATTTCCGCAAGTTTGGCTTTCAAAGCGTCCACCTGGGATTTGGTCAATGGAAATGCAGAGGTTACCACGGCTTCCTCCCTGCCCATCCCATGATGCGCAAGATTGGCATAGACATCCGCCATGGCAGCAAAATCAGCGATGCGGCCTTTGTCGATAACAACATAGCAGAACTGTAAAATTATCGGCTGCACCTTATCTGCAAATAACTTATTTATAGTATCTTTCTTGACATCCTTAGCAAGCAGAGGATGGTTCAGAATCTCCCCGAGCTCTTTGCTTTTCCCTATGGTATCGGCAATGAGGCGGAGATCTTCTTCCGTTTGTTCCAGGCAGTGCTGCTCTGCGGCAATTTCATAGATGGCTCGTCCGTACTTCTTTGCAAGGATTACGTTCTTATCCATGATTACTTACCTGCCTGCCCGGCATCCAGTCTTGCGATGCTTTCCGCTATGAGCCGGTCATTCGTATCCGGCGTCATATTTTTGCTGATGATCTTCGATGCAATATCACAGGAAAGAGCGGCCACCTGCGTCTTCAGATCCTCCAGGGCATCCTTGCGTTCCCTTTCGATCTGTTTAGCAGCCTGGACTTTTTCCCTCTCAATAGCCGCATGGGCCTCATCGATCTGCGCCTGGGCCTGTACCTTGGCCTCTTTTACGGCCTTATCCACGATCCCCTGTGCGGCGACCTGGGCATTGGCAAGTTCCGCTTCCAGATCGGATTTGAGCTTGGCCGCCTCCGCGCTGGACCGGGCCGCGCTGTCCAGATCATTCCGGATCTTGTTCCTGCGGTCATCCATGACCTTCAGCACCGGCTTATAGCAGAAATGCGCCAAAACGGCAACGAGAATGATAAAGTTGAGGATTGAAATCAGCAGCGTACCATTTAATTCTACCAATGAAATCCCCTCCTTAGGCTAACAATGAATTGGAATTAGCCGAGGAAAGGATTGGCGAATACGAGGACGAGAGAAATAACGATAGCGATAATCGGAATAGATTCTACCAAGCCGATGCCGACAAGCATGGAAGTGAAGAGCTGGCCCTGAATTTCCGGCTGGCGGGTCATGCCGTCGATAGCGTGGGATGCTACTTTAGAATCGCTGAATGCAGCTGCAAATGCGGCAACTGCGGCAATCAGCGCAGATGCGATAAGGGAATACTGAACAACAATAGTCTGATCCATGGTAATGATTCCTCCTAAAAATGTAATGCCCCGGTTTTTCCGGATATAATGAGTACCGTTTCGCGGGCGGCGCCGGGCATTTTACGGAGTGCCGCTCCCATTCACCTGCACACCTTCACTTACTCCACGCTTTCCTTGAGATAAATGGAAGTCAGCGTAGTGAAAATGTACGCCTGGATCAATCCGACCACAAGGCTGAACACGACCCAGAGCAAAGGTACAAGCACAGGTGCCAACGCGTAGAGGATTTCCATCAGGATTTCCCCTGCCAGAATATTGCCGAATAGACGCATTGCCAGTGTCACCGGCCGGGAAAGTTCTTCTACAATATTGATGATCACGAACGGCGGCATGGGTTCAAAGAAATGTTTCAGCCATTTGCCGAATCCCCTGTTCCTGATATAAACGAAATGAATACATAATGTGCCGGTCAGTGCCAGCCCCAGGGTCGTATTCACATCATTTGTCGGAGACGCCGTCAGATGGGCTGTCGGCAGAAGCCCGATCTCATTGGCCACAAAGATGAACATGAAAAGCGTCAGCAGGAAATAAACAACCTTTTTATAATGCGATCCCATATTTTTCTCAAACTGGGAGCATAGCGGCTCAATGATCATTTCCACCGCGTTCTGGATACCGCTTGGAACGAGCGAACGCCCCCGGCTCGCAGCAAAGACGATAATAAATACTATGAGAGCAGTAAGCCATTGTGTAAAAATCGTATCCAGATTGACCGACATTCCGAAAAGCTGTGCAACCATATGTGTACCTGTATGAAGATGCATAGTCTCACCCCCTCTCTGTTTTGGACGTCAGGAAAATATTATTATTCTTATTCCACACTATTGCCTTGCCCAGATAGTAGCAGGGAACAGTGACAATAAGCCCGCCAGGAAACCGAGAATGGAAAGCGGTGTCCACAAAACCACCGCCGCCGCCAGCCCCGCTTCCACAAAAAGCCGGGAGCCTGCAAGCGCGGCGCCCATCTGGCCTATGTAGGCCGCGTCCCGCTCTTCTTTCTCCCAGTGGATGTAACGCCGTTTCATGTACAAGAAAAAAAGAATATGAAATACGACGCCGGCGGCAAATCCTGCCGCCACAGTCCATTCCCACTTCAAAAACGCGGCGGCCGCGCCGACAGCGCCTATGGCTGCCAGACGGATGACCACTCTATCCGCAAAAGCAGGGAATACCGTATCATACTTCATTTCTTACTTTCCTATCATTTTTCTAATTATGGCCCACAATCCGGATATGGCGCCCAAAAGGGATAACCCGATAAGGCCGAAAGGATACGTCCCCAAGTATTCATCACACTTAAGTCCGCCCCAGATACCGAGGCCGATACAGGAAAGAAGGGTCATGCCCGCTCCGCCCGCTACAGCGATACTGCGCATCGGATTGAACTCTTTTCCTTTATCTCCCTGTCCTCCGGCATTCTTCATGGCCATCTCCGGCATGTGCATATCATGAAAAACTGCACGCAAAATACGTACAGCTCTACCCATACAAAGTTATTGTAACATATGCGGATTTACTTAGCTATAAATTTAGACGGTTTTTTATGAGAAATCCCCTCCGCATACAAAAGCGTCTCCACGATGCGCCCGGCGGATCTGCCGTCACCGTAAGGATTCACTGCTTCCGCCATCGCATGATATGCCGCCTCATCGGTCAGCAGCCGGTATGCCGTCTGATAAATCTTCTCTTCCCCGGTGCCTACCAGTTTTACTGTCCCCGCCTCTACCGCTTCGGGGCGCTCTGTCGTATCGCGAAGGACAAGAACGGGTTTCCCCAGACTCGGCGCTTCCTCCTGTATGCCGCCTGAATCGGTCAGCACAAGGGCGGACCGCGCCATCAGATTCGTGAAAGGCTCATACTCCATCGGTTCTACAAGATGGATGCCCGCCGCGCCGTCCAGCTCTTCCTCCACCGCTTCACGGACAAGAGGATTCCGATGGACAGGAAATACCACTTCCGTATCCGGTACGGTTTCCACCAGCCGGCGGAGCGCACGGTACACATGATGCATGGGCGCGCCTAAATTTTCACGGCGGTGGGTGGTCACAAGGATGACGCGCTTGTGTTCTTCAATCGCCTGTATTTCTTCATCTTCAAAAGTATAATCTTTCTTTACCGTCGAAAGGAGCGCATCAATGACGGTATTCCCCACGACGAAAATATTTTCATCCTTTTTATTTTCACGGAGCAGATTTTCCCGCGCTGTTTCCGTCGGGGCAAAATGAAGACTGGCCAGGACGCCCGTAAGCTGGCGGTTCGCCTCTTCAGGAAAAGGGGCCGCCAGATCTCCCGTGCGCAGCCCCGCTTCCACATGTCCGACTTTGATTTGCTTGTAAAAAGCGGCAAGCGACGCGGTAAACGTCGTCGTCGTATCCCCATGGACAAGGACATAATCCGGTTTTTCCTTTTCCAGTACTTCTTCCAGTCCGCGAAGGACGCGGGAAGTGATGTCATACAGGGACTGTCCGCTCCTCATGATATCCAGATCGTAATCGACGGGCAGCTTGAAAAGATCCACCACCTGATCGAGCATTTCCCGATGCTGCGCCGTGAGGCAGACCTTCGTTTCTATTTCGGGATGCGCCAGAAGCGACTGCACGACAGGAGCCATCTTTATCGCTTCAGGCCGCGTGCCGAAAACCGTCATGACTTTCACAGGACTACTCCTTTTCATAAAACAAACTGATACAATGAAATATTTCTGTCAATTCCTTTTTTATTTCTCATCTTTTTCCGACGGCGGAAGAACGACCTCTCTCATGACGCCGAGTTTCTTCGCCCAGAAAATAAACACCCCGAGTGCGAGAAGGATCACCGCCACACCGAGAAATGGATTCAGCCTCACCACAAGGAGCGCCGCCGCCGAGAAAAAAGCGGTCAGCGCGTACATGACCAGCACCACCTGTTTCTGCGACAGGCCTGCCGCCAGAAGACGATGGTGGAGATGGTTCTTGTCCGGTGAAAAAATCGGCACCCCTGACTGCCTGCGCCGCACGATAGCAAGTACCGTATCGGTAATGGGCACGGCCAGCGCCACCAAAGGCACGATAAGAACGGCGGCAGCCGCCGTCTTCATAGATCCCATGACCGACACCGCGGCAATCACATACCCAAGGAACATGGATCCCGTATCGCCCATGAAAATTTTAGCCGGATTGAAATTATACTGCAGAAAGCCGAGACACGCGCCTGTCATGGCCACCATAGCAGCAGCCGATACCCACTGCCCCATCTGGAATGCGAGAAGGGCGATGGCAATAGACGCTATCGTGGCGATCCCTGCAGCAAGCCCGTCAAGGCCGTCAATAAGATTGACCGTATTGATAAATCCGATGATCCAGAAAATAGTAAGCGGTATGGAAATAAAGAGAGGAAATTCAATAATCCCCACATAGGGAAGATCGATCCAATCAATATTCACATCAAAAAATATCACAAGCACGGCGGCGGATAAAATCTGTCCGAGAAGTTTCACCTTGGCGGGAAGAGACACGATATCATCTGCAATCCCCACAAAAACAAGACAGGTCGCGCCGATCATGATCCCTGTCATTTCATAAGTAAAGCCCACCGTAAGGATGACGGATACCATAAACCCCGCGTATATGGCAAGACCGCCCAAACGGGGTACCAGTCCGTGATGCACCTTCCGTGCGTCCGGCTTATCCACGGCGCCGATCTGCACCGCGAAATTTTTTACGGCCGGCGTGAGAATAAACGTCACGGCAAGCGCGGCAAGGAACGTGAACGCGTAAGCGAACAACGAACCACCTCCCCTTTCTATGTATATGGTTATTTTAGCACAACTGATGAAATATTGTTGCCCGCCTGCGGCCTCGAAATAAAGAGGAGCCCAAAAGAAGCGGGAACCGCAAAAGAAAGGCACACGAAACGGATCACAGCATTTCCGGATCCCGCGCAGCAAAAAACCTCACGGCTGTTTGATCGAAATCATTCCGCCATGAGGCTTTTCATTTTTACTGTTTCGCGCGAATCACGACGCAGCGGTACGGCGCTTCTCCGTCGCTTTCCGTAGATACCGCGCTGTCATTCTGGAGCGCCAGGTGGATCATACGACGGTCACCCGCCGACATCGGTTCAAGACGGATTTCTTCCCCTGTACGCTTTGCTTTATCCGCCAGGCGGTGCGCCAGCGATTCCAGGGTCTGCCTGCGGCGCTGCCGATAGTCTTCTACATCAAGAAGCACGAAGTAATGGTGACGGAAATTTTTATTTGCCGCCAGATTCGTCAGGTACTGGAGCGCGTCCAGCGTCTGGCCATGCTTTCCGATAAGGATGCCCAGCCCCTCGCCATGAAGGTTGAAAAGAATGCGTTCTTCATTTACCATCTTTTCAAGCTGCACTTCCATCTTCATTCCTTTGAAAACGCCCGTCAGGAAACGTTTCGCTTCTTCAGCGGCTTCTTCCTGCTCTTCCGCGGAAAACGGAGTTTCCTCACGGCCGCGTTTTTCCTTCTTCGCCGTGAGAACTTCTTCCGTATCGCCGCCCATGACGTTTTCCCCCGGCTCCTCCGCAGCGGAAACGGTTTCTTCCTCTCCGTCTGCAGCCCCGGCAACAGCCGAAGTCATGTCCCCGGCAGGCTCCGTAACATCTTCCGTTTCCGATCCTGCCGCGCCGACCTCGACAACGGCGTCTTTCTTGTTGAACAAACCGAAAAGTCCGCTTGAGGGCTGTTCAATAACACGGATCACTGCTTCTGCGCGGGAAAGCCCCAGCTTCTTCAATCCTTCTTCCACTGCTTCGTCAACGGTTTTTGCGGTAATTCTGACAGTTTTCATAGTTATCCCTCCGCTTTCCCGGAACTATCCCCGGCCGCTGCCGTCTTTTCAGCAGAAGCCGTTTTTTCTTTTTCATCACCGGCCTTCGGTGCTTCATCAGCTGCCGGTTTCTTTGCTACCTTTTTAATAATTTTTCTGCGGATAATCTTTTTCCTCTTTGTCTTAGCCACAGCCTCTTCATCGGTATGGACAGTGACTACGCCTTTTTTCGAAGGCCCGTTTATCATTTCCTTTCCCTTTTCCCCGCGGAACATGATAAGCTGCTGGAAAAACTGGTAAACATTGCTCACCACCCAGTAAATCACCAAACCGCTCGGAAAATGAAGAGACATCCAGCCGATCATAAGAGGCATCATGAAAAGCATCGTCTTTTGGTTGCCCGGCGCGTCTTTCGGCGTCGTCTGCCAGGAAACAAGGAACGTGGACGCGGCGGAAAGAACAGGCAGGATGTACGTGCCGTCTTCCGCTGCCAGACTTTCAATCCAGAGGAAACCCGCGTGGAGAGGGTCATAACTGAACCCCTGAATCGCATAGTACATCGCGATAAGGAAAGGCATCTGTATGAGCAACGGCAGGCATCCCGCCATGGGGGACGCATTATGCTCTTTGTACAGACGCCCCATTTCCTGCCGCATCATGGCAGGGTCATTTCTGTACTTCTTCTGGATTTTCTGGATCTCCGGCTGTATTGCCTGCATCGCTTTCATGGAACGGATCTGTTTCACCGCGAGGGGAAGCAGCAGCGTCTTAATGAGTATCGTCAAAACGACGATAGCGATGACGTAATTGGGGAATCCAAGACCGGAAGTAAATTCATAACAAATCTGCAGGCCGATGCGCATCAGATCAGCAATCATGCCTACAATAGCCGAGAGTACGGGAATCTGGAACTCAGATCCGCCTCCGCCAAAGCCAAGATTCATAATTTCTCCTTATACGGCCTCTATTTCAGCCGCCTAAATGTTCCCGCTTTCTGAATTTCAAAAGCAGGATGAGACAAAAATGCAGAAACTCTGCAAAATTCATGGCGTGACAGGATAACAAAACGCGAAAGATGAAAAAAGCGGCGCCTTATCAAAAGCGCCGTACATTGCCTATCGGAAAAGCCTTATGGAACAGGGTCATAACCGCCCTTATGGAAAGGATGGCACTTCAAGATCCGCTTTAACGCGAGCCATCCGCCTTTCAGCGCGCCGTATTTCTCCACCGCTTCCAGCGCGTAAGTGCTGCAGGTGGGAGTGAAACGGCAGCATGGCGGTTTCAGGGGAGAAACATATTTCCTGTAAAATCGAATAAGAACGATCAGCACCGTCTTCATCATGCCCCCTCCAGCATGCCCGCTTTACGCCACAGCGCAAGCAAAGCCTTTTCCGCCTCGCTATACGTCGCTGTCGTCAGAAAAGCGGCGGCAAGCAATATGGCTTCATAATGGGAAGAAAGTTCATGACGATGGAGGCGATAAACCTCTTTCATCAGGCGCCTTGCCCGGTTGCGCGCCACGGCATTGCCGATGCGCTTCGTCGTCACAAACCCGATCCGGACAGGTTCCCGTTTCGTCCTGACCACGTACATAAGTCCCGCGCGGTTGCTGAAACGCCGGCCGGACGAGTATATACGCCGGTAATCCCTGTTTTGCCGGATACGGAAATCACGGTGAAGCGGATACTTCTTCTCCTGCTTCGATTCTGACTCAGGCACTTAATACCTTTCTGCCCTTGGCTCTTCTTCTTTTCAGAACAATACGGCCGGCTTTCGTCTTCATACGGGCGCGGAATCCGTGGGTATGTTTTCTCCAGTGGTTATTAGGCTGGAATGTCATTTTTGCCATCAGTGAACACCTCCTTACTGCGTCCTGTGTATTCACACACCATAACATGCTAATTATAGCTAAACGGCCATCAGATGTCAAACAAAAACACTTCACACACTCCGCTTTTCACGAAGAAATCAGTACCGCCCTTTCCCCTCTTGCTTCCGGATAAAGAAAAAAGGAAACGGTCTCCCGTCTCCCTTATTTTCTTCCGTACCACCTATTGCAGTGCGGACCCCTGCAAGCTTCCCGGTCATCACCGCTTCTCTCCGGAACACCGCAGACTCCCCGCTCACCGTTTTCTCCGATGGGACAGAGCTGTACGTTTTCATCCTGCGGCGGATTATCTCCGCCATCATACGCGGCAAAACCGCCAACTACGCCACCTGCAAGCAGTGCCGCGGCAAGTATTGTTTTCTTCCACATAAGAACACCTTCTTTCAAAGCTAAAGCTTATTCATATATTTATATATACCTATTATAACATACCCTGTATAGTGCCTTATTGACAGAGAACGGTCAGATGTCACCCAGAACGCAGCGAAAAAATCTGTACTCGTGGTGAGGAAGCCGGTAAAGTGTCATTCGGAGCAATAGATTCTTCACTCCGTGTCGCTGCCCCGTTTTCTGTTTTTCCCACACGGCATTCTTACCCCCGTTCAGAATGACCGGGAAGGGAGAGAGTATATGGAGCGACAGAAATCGGCTGTTTGGGGGTAAAGCTGTAAGCCGACAGCTGGCAGCTGGCAGCTAAAAGTGCTGAATGACGATTTTGGGAAAACACGTCATAATGAAGGAAACGTTAAGCGTCATCATAAGCGGACATGAAGGATCTGTACCTCCAGTGAGGACATCGGCAAGGCGTCATTCAGAGCGACAGCGAAGGATCTATACCCGTGGTGAGGAAAACCGTAAGATGTCATTCAAGGTAACAGATTCTTCACTCCATGCCACTGCTCCGTTTCCCGTCCTTCCCACAAAGCATTCTTACCACCGTTCTGAATGACGGCAGACGGTAAGTGTCATCCGAAGCGAACGCGAAGAATCTGTTACTCGAATGAAATAAAAGGAAACAGGCTGTTCCGAGTATGGAAAACGTCCTACAAGCGGATGAAAACAGGCGTTCCTGTCCGACAGCCATTTTTCGCAAAATAAAAGACCCCCGAAGAGGTCTTCTATTGTTAGCTTACAATCACGAATTAGAAAGCGTAGTTCAGTTCAACGCCCCATGTATTCGCGGGATTTTCCGCCTGGCTGTCATATGTTTTCGCGCCGAAGTTGTAGTAAGCGTCCAGTTCTACATTCTTCTGTACGGCAACACCTGCTTTTGCTGTCCAGAACTTCACGCCTGCACCATTGTCCCAGCCATATTCCAGCTGATCCGTCATGTCCAAAGCGGAGTTGCCGAGGAGATAAGAACCTGCATCAGCTCTTACATAGTGAACACCGAGGGTAAAGCTGCCCGGTTTATTCAAATCCACTTCGCCATAATTCAGTCCGGCTGTCCACAGATTGCCATGTCCGAACTCGTGATTACCCTTGGTCTGGATAAAATCACCGTCAATACTCAGACCGGAATCGCCCAGTCCGATGGTTGCGCCGGCACCCCAAGCATAAATATGTGCTCCCTTGTAAGCAGGAGCTACACTACTTCCATTGAGTCCCTGTACATTGTCTAAATAGAAAGCAGAAAGCATGGAAGACTCGCCAAAGTGCCCGGTCAGCTTGCCATACCAGGCTTCAATGGACGCACTGTTTTCCCAGTGATAGGTATCCATGCTGCGCTCAGCGTCCTGGAAACGGCCATAACCAAATTCAGCGCCGAATTTACCATTATCATAACCTGCTACAACGCCGTCAAATCTTCCATCTTCATCCCAGAACACGCCGGTCTGGTCCAGTGCCACACCCTGGCGGCCGAGATCCATGTAGAAAGCGTCATTCGGTGTCCAGCGCGCATGGATGCGGTCCATGATAGTATTGGCATCTTTATTATCCTTGAAATTCATTTCAGATACGAAACGACCGGAAACAACGACCTGGTCATTGACCTGGGCGTCCGCATTGATGCGCAGACGGCCTGTCCAAGCATCCGTATGATCTTTAGCTCCATCAAGGTTATGCTGGTACTGCATGCGGGCATCGCCGGACCAGGAAATGTTGCCGACTTTCTTTTCCAGGTTGCTTACGCGGACACCAAGGTTTGCCAGTTCATCTGCGTATTCCCCTGCCAGTTTGTCCAGGGTTGCCTTCTGTTCTGCGTTCAGCTGGTCTTCGCGGGCCATCAGACGGGCGATAACCTGAGCCAGTTCATAACGGGTCATGTTTCTTTCGCCTTTGAATGTGCCGTCCGGATACCCCTCTACAACGCCCTGATCGGAAAGATCGGATACAGCCTGGTAGGCCCAATCATCGGTGGATACATCAGAGAATGGATTTGCAGCGTATGCGGATACGCCTGCGGTGAGTGCAGCTGCTGCTGCGATTGCGAGAATCTTTTTCATGATTCTTCCTCCTTTGAGAAAAAACTTTGCGTCCTTAGCTCAGCAGGAATCAGAAAACCTCGCTCGAGTGACCGTGTTTCCTCTGCCTGTTTTCTGAATCTCCGCACTAAAAAAGAAGGACTGCCTTTTTAGCAACTTCAGTGTACCACAATTATTAGATTTTGACAAATTTCAGTCTTTTTATTTCTTAATTGCTTCAAACCTGAAATCTACGGTTCCCATACAAATACCTTAAAAAGTATCTTACTATATATCTATAATACATATAATATGCAGTATGTGCTAAGCAGTATGGTTTCCTTTTCCTTCATTTGCGCAACAGATTCTTCGCTGCCACTCTGGATAACGTCTTATCGTTCGGTGTCATTCAGCACTTTTAGCTGACAGCTGACAGCTCACAGCTCACAGCTCACAGCTGATAACTTTTATCTTCTTACCGTTTCCCTCACCACGGTAATAGATCCTTCACATTCGTTCAGGATGACGCCTTACGGTCTTCCTCACCACGGGTTACAGGCCTTTCATTGATACTCTAAATGACGTCTTACCGTTTCCTGTCATTCTGAATGGAGGCAAGCATGCCGTATAAGAAAACAGGAAAGCGGAACGATGACACGGAGTGAAGAATCTGTTACTCCGATGACAGCTTACCGAGAGTGCCGCTTTTATCAAAAGACGAAAAAACTGTCAGCTTACAGATGATAGAAGCCGGCTATCCGTTTGTTTCCTTTCATAAGAAAAAGACTCTTTTCGGAGTCTTTCTTTTATTTTTGTATTTTCGTTTCAGAGATCTTTTTTCTTATTTCAGGAAATTTTTCATTGATTATTTTCCCCATTTTTTCTTTTGCTTCTTTGTCGGGATGAAGGCCGTCCGCCGCAAGATTTTCCGGCATGTCTTCATACATGGCAAAAGGCGCTGCCGTATCGATATGGGTCTGCGTCCGTATCCAGCCGTTCACTTTGTCAAATTCCGCTTTCCAGTTTTCCGCCGTCGGCTGATGGTAATATTTCAAAATCCGTTCCGGGGCGATCGGAGGAATGGTAAGCAGGACAGGCTTGATGTCGTTATCCCTGCATTTTTCCTGAAGAGCTTCCAGGTCAGAAATGACCTCTTCCGCCGTTCCCCCGCAGCGCAGATTGTTTGTTCCGCCCATAATGAGAAGGTACCGTACATGGAAAGGGAGGACATCTGCATCGAACCGCCGGAGAAGGTCGTCCGTTTTATCACCGCTCCGGGACATATTTATCGTAGGAAAATCAAGGTAGTACGCATAATTGTAAGGCCAGTCCGCCGGACTGTAAGACATCCTTCCGCCGCCGTGGCTGATACTGTCTCCAAGAATGCCGGTTTCCCAGTTTTCCGCGGGATCATTCACAATCTTTTCCGCTTCGCTCCATACGCCTACAGGTCCGCCATTTTCATCAAGACCGCGGACACGCCACCAGACCGTTCCCTGCCGCGGCAGCTCGTCAAAAAGTTCGGGGATTGTAACAATCCCCTGCGAAATGCGATGAACAGACGGTTCACAGCCGTCAGGATTCTCCGGTTCTTCATCAGTGATTTCCACTTCATAAGAAACCGCGTGGGGAATTTTCACAAAAGAATACGCCGGATAAAGAAGAACCGTACCATTCTGCTCATGGTATTTCACACGGATCTTCGGCGCGTACCGTTCCATTTCCTGCGCGGCCTTTTCCATCGGCACAGGCGCCGAATAGGCGGAAATGCTCTGCCCGTCCAGACCGATGGCTTTCACCTGGCAGCAGAGGATCCCCGGTCCGTCATAGCTGTCTGTAATTTCTTTTTCAATCATCACACTGTCACGGAAAACATGGTCGTCTTCATAAATCGGCGGGCGCATTTCTTTCCGTCCGAAATGCTGTGTCACAGGCACGATGCGGAAAGAATACCACACCGCGTCCGGATTCGCCGGCCAGCGGACAAAAAGAAGTTCCGGAGAAGCATCCGCCCCGGCAGCGGTCCACATAAAAGCAAAAAAGAAAAGAGAAATAAAAATCCTCTTCATTACAGTCCCCTTTCATTAAACCATGAAAGAAGTATAAGGGATGGAAGAAGAAATAACAAGAAAAAGAAATTTGCCCGTCAAAAAAGAGCCCCTGCAGAGGAAACTCTTATCTGCCGCAAAAGAAAAACACTCGCTGCCGGCAGCAGGAATGTTCTCTTTCTTCCCTTTTCTATTTTTACGCTTTTGCGGTTTTCGCCTTTCGTGATCTTTTGGCCTTCCGATTTACCGTTTCTTCCGCTTCTTTCACACCGGCCGCTTCCGTTTTTCCTGTGCGCTTTCTTTTCGTCTTTTCTTCCGCGGGCTTTCCCTCTGCCGGTTTTCCGGATTTTATTTTCCCTTTTTCAGATCCGGCTATTTTAACTTTTGTTTTCTGTTTTGCCTTTTCTCTTCTCAGGCGCTTTTCATACAGGTGGTACAGTTTATCCGCCAGACCGGCAATGATTTCTTCCCCTTCCACCAGATCCTTCCAGTAATTCGGAAGAAAATCTGCGCCGAAGCGGACACCTTCTATGGCTCCTGTCAGCGCTGCCGTAATCGGGCTGTTTCCATTATGGTTCGCCGCGGCGATGATCGCATCTACAGGATCATCCACAGCAAGGGCAGCATATACGGCTATCGCCAGAGCTTCATCTGCCTGATCGCCGCTTCCCAGAGAATGGATACTGTCGATGTACGCCCAGACATTCCCCTTTCCGGCAGGCTGGTCGTTAGCCTGCTGCTGCGCCGCAGAAAGAAGCGTGGTAATGCTGTCGGTCCGATGGGTTTTATTCAAAAGCCCGTGAATCCGTTCAATAGCCTTGGGAAGCGTCATTCCGTCAGCAAGGCAGGCAATCAGTGCCGATACCGCCCCTGCCGCATAGTAGGCGACAGGAGTCGAGTGGGAAAAAGCCGCCGCCCTTACGCCGGCATTAAAAGCTGTCTTACTGTCGCCGGCATAAAGGAGCCCGATAGGTACCACTCTTGTCAGCGCGCCGCCGCCTTTGCTTTCATTTACCTTATTTTTCGTTGTCCCCATCGTTTCCCCGGAAAACGCATTCAAAAGACCTTCTTCCGGTTTACGGCGGGCATGCATGAATTTTTCCCGCACAAGGCAGATCTCCCGTTCATGAGGCTGCCGTCTCATCCATGTACGCTGCCCGCGCCGCGGTTCCTCCCCCGTCTGGCTGTAAAACCAGCGCATATAGCCGCGGTACAGCCCTTCTGCTTCTTCCAATTTCTTTGCATCTGTCCACAGAAGTCCGTCTACCGTGGCCAGTTCCATCTGCGTATTTCCCGTCACCGGCGCCAGATTTCCGCACTGCCCGTTCCGCACAAGCGTACGCAGGCCAAAGGGCCCGTACTTGTGCTGAATACGACAGACAGAAAGCTCCTGCAAAGGGTACCCCAGAGCATCTCCGCAGGCGCCGCCAATCATCGCGCCGCGGAACATTTCTATCTCCGTCATCTATCCTCCCTCAATCCCGCAAAACCTGATTCCAAATAAAAACACGACCAAAGAAATACGAAAACGGTTCTCCGCATTTCCAATATATAAAGAGGGAACTGCAAAAATTTCCGTAAACCCCAAAAATTCACAGAAACACTGCTGAAAAACAAAAAATAACCGTTTTATATTTATGTATATTGTATCATAATTCACTGCTTTAATCATCTAAAGATACTTCTTTGGAAGGAAAAACGTCCTTTTTCCGTTTCATTTTTTCTGCCGTGGTTAACTTTCTTTTTTCCGCTCCATCCATTAAAATGTAAATGTACTTTATTTTAAAGAAAACGAGGTCACTATGAAAAGAATATTAATCTCATTATCCGCAGCACTCCTTCTTTCTTCCGGCATTTCCCAGGCAGCGGTTCCGCAGGGAGGATATTTCCTTGACAAGAACGGCGTTCCGCTCACAGAAGAAATGCAGACAAAGCCAAGTCTGAAAAGCAATCCCATGCTTCCTCAGAGCGGTGCCGTCCATGCCGCCATGGAATCCCTTCCTCATTCTTCCGCCACAGTCATCCGGATGACCGTCACGGAAGACGGGATCCCCACCGATGCCGTTGTCACCCAAAGCGCAGGATCCGTCGTTCTTGACGAATATGCCATGAGATGCGTAGAAGGCTGGCGCTTCAACCCCGCCAAACTGGGAGACAAGCCGGTGAGCGCTGCCGTATCCATTCCTGTGCGCTTCCTTTCCATGATGGTTTCCACACCGGCCGCTCCGTCCGACCGTCCGATGAAGAAGGCGTCTGCCGAAGTGAAAGAAGCCATAGAAAGAAATAACCATCCTGTGATCCGTGTTTCCGTCTACATCACGGCGGATGGAAAAACTGACGGCAAACCGAAAGCAGATAACGATGGAAATCTGCCGGGCAGCGATTTCAAAATCCTTTCCGGGTATGCGGAAAATTCCGTAAAAGAATGGAGCTTCACACCGGCCGTGAATCCTGATGGAGAACCCATTCCCCAGGAATTGATTGTCCCGGTGCAGTTATAATATTTCTTTATATCCTATTTCAAAATCATATCCCGTTTTAAAATAAACCCCTTTTGCCGGCAAAGCATTGTCAAAAGGGGTTTTCACTGCAATAAAAAAATCCGCCGGTCTTTCGACTGATGGAAAATGGTGCGAGCGAAGGGACTCGAACCCTTATGCGCAAGGCGCAGGATCCTAAATCCTGTGCGTCTACCAATTCCGCCACGCTCGCATATTTTCTTATTATAGTTTGTAACGGAAACAGGGTCAAGAAAAGACCGGTAAAAAACCTTCTCCGCAAAAACAGAGAAGGCATCCTGCAGAAAAATTACTTTGTTTCATCAAGAACAGCTGTGCAGTGTGGACAGCGGGTCGCATCATCGGCAATGGGTTCTTTGCAGAACTGACAGGTGCGCGCCGGTGCGGCTTCTTCTTTCGGAAAAGCCCTGTTCATCTGGCGGATCACAAGGAAAATCACGAAAGCGATGATCAGAAAATCAATGATTGTATTGAAAAACTGTCCGTAAGCGATGACAGGCACGTTCATTTCTTTGGCTTCCGCCAGTGTAGCCACCGGTGTTTTTCCCAGATTGATAAACCGATTTGAGAAATCAACACCGCCCATAATCATTCCGATGGGCGGCATGATGACATTTTCCACCAGAGAAGATATGATCTTTCCGAAAGCGCCGCCGATAACGACGCCGACTGCCATATCGACCACATTGCCCCTGACAGCAAAATCCCTGAATTCTTTCATCATGCCCATCTTATTTCTCCTTTTCATTCGCAAATATATTAATTTTTTATACTATAGCACATCCTCATCTGCATTTCTACATATTTCTATATAGCTTTATAAAATTTCCGCGCTTCGATTGTTAATCTCCTGTCACTTTCTTGCTTGACAAATAATTGTCATCAAGATACAATAGAAGCGTAAACAGAAGAGACAGCCATTGGCCGTGGCGTTTCTGCTCATTGTTGCTTCTTACACAACCTCTATGAAAAGCTTCCTTTCACCGGGAAGCTTTTTTCGTACTGCAAAAGAGAGAAACCGCCCGGGTTCCCCTCTTCTTTCATCATAGATACGGATTCTTCACTGCGCAGAATAACGCTTAACGGTTCCGCCGCGCCTGCAGCATCCCTGCCCTCAACCGTAAAAAGAATCTGTATTTTCCTATTTCTGTCTTTTCTGATCGGGGGGAAACATCCCGATTGCTCATCTGCCGGCATCTATCCGCTAAAAAACAGCGGATAAGCACCCGCTGCCTTTCTGATAGCCGTTTTATTCCTTAATGAATGTATTTCCTGTCACTACAGGAACAGAGCGATCCTGCCGGACCATTTCTCCTCCCAGCGGATCGATGGCAGACGATACGGTAAGCATCGTGCAGAATGCTCCCCACACGAGAAGAACCACCTTGCTCTCCTTCAATTCCGCCGTCATCCTTCCGAAGAATCTTTTCATCGGCAGCCTGCTCCCTGCTGCGCCTCTTCTTTCTGATTCTGCCGATGTATAATGATTGGCTGCTGTCATGAACTTCATCTCCTTTATCATCCGCTCTTGTACTATTTCCTTTTCTTGGCCCCATTATACCCACATGGGTATCTACATTCAATAATCATTTGCAAAATAAAGTCCATTAATGGACAATTCACGCAGATTGTACATTGAATGGCAAAATCAGTCATATGCCTGCACAATAAAAAACTCACAGCAGATCCGTGTCAAATCTCCATATACGAAGAGGCTGCCATGAGCTGTAAAAATTTCCGGCCGGAAAAATAAGATGAAACTTCATACCGGCAAGAACATTTCCTTTCTGTTTTTCACTTATTTCCCTTGTCCGTACGTCGCATTCGGGCCGTGCTTTCTTTGGTAGTGCTCATCAAGGATGTATGCGGGAAGCGAGGCCGAAGGGTTCAATAATTTTGTTTTCAGCGCCATTTCCGCCGCCGTCTCCATGACGACCGCATGGTACACAGCATCCGCCGCGTTTTTCCCCCAGGCAAAAGGCCCGTGGTTCCGTACAAGAGCACCGGGCACGGCAAGCGGCTCGTATCCGCGGCATCGCACAGTTTCTATAATGACGGCACCCGTATTTTTCTCATAAGCGCTTTTCGTTTCTTCTTCCGTAAGCGCCCTTGTGCAGGGGATATCCCCATAAAAATAATCCGCATGGGTCGTACCGAGGGCAGGAATATCGAGTCCCGCCTGGGCAAAAGCTGTGGCATTGACGGAATGGGTATGTGTCACACCTCCGATTTCAGGAAACGCGCGGTACAGCGCCAAGTGGGTCTCCGTATCGGAAGACGGTTTCCATTTCCCTTCCACTGTTTCTCCCGTCTCCACATCGACTGCTACCATGTCGCCCGCTGTCATGCTCTCATAAGGCACACCTGACGGTTTGATGACCATAAGGCCTTTCTCCCGGTCGATACCGCTCACATTCCCCCATGTATAGATCACGACACCCCGTTTCACAAGTTCCAGATTGGCGGCGCACACCGCTTCTTTTAATGTCTCCAGCATAGAACCCTCCTGCTTTTTCCTTTTTAATAACAGTACAAGACCGCACCCTGTTATTTTATATTTTACGCTTTACGGTTTTTACCAATTCTTCCATAAATTTCTCTGCCCCGGGAGATCGTGTTTCTTTTTTGGCTGCTGCGGTATATTTCACCCAGCCTCACCATTTTGCGGATGACACTTACCATCTTCCTTATCACGGCAATAGATTCTTCGCTGTTGCTCTGAATGACGCCTTGCCGATGTCCTCACTACAGGTACAGATCCTTCACATTTGCTTCGGATGACGTTTAACGTTTTCCTCACTACAACAGCAAATCCTTTGCTGATATTTCGTATGACACCTAATGGAAAATATGCTTCGGCTTTTAACTCACAGCTAATGGCTAATGGCTAACAGCTTATAGCTGACAGCTCACAGCTGATAGCTTTTATCTTCTTCCTCCAATCGTCATTCTGAACGGTGGCAAGAATGCTTTGTGGGAAAAACGGGAAGCAGCAACATGACACCGAGTGAAGAATCTATGACTCTGATGACATCTTACCACTTTCCTCACCACGGGCATAGATCCTTCACATTCGCTTCGGATGACGATTAACGTTCCCCCCATTATGACGCCTTTTCTCCCAATCGTCATTCTGAATGGACGCAAGAATGCTGTTCGAGAAAAACGGGAAACAGCAACATGACACCGAGTGAAGAATCTATGACTCTGATGACGCCTTACCGCTTTCCTCACCACGGGTATAGATCCTTCACGTTCGCTTCGGATGACGTTTAACGTTTTCCTCACTACAACAGCAAATCCTTTGCTGTTGTTTCGTATGACACCTAATGGAAATCATATGCTTCGGCTTTTAACTCACAGCTAACGGCTCACAGCTCACAGCTGATAGCTTTTATCCTCTTCCTCCAATCGTCATTCTGAATGGACGCAAGAATGCTTTGTGAAAAAGCAGCAAAGCAGCAATATGGCACGGAGTGAAGAATCTATGACTCGGATGACGCCTTACCACTTTCCCCACCACGGGTACAGATCCTTCACATTCGCTTCGGATGACGCCTGACCGTCAGCTTATCCTCAGTCATACAAAAATACGGTACCCATCACATCTGACGAGTACCGTATTTTATGTTTCTTAAGTTATTTCCTTACCCTTGCTTTCCATTACGCTTTCGGGGAAATATGAGAACCATACACATCGCGGTAATCATTTTTCGCCTTATCGTCTTCACTGTTGACACGGACACGTTCTACCTTGTTTCTGTCATTGTCCTTGCCGGAAATGCGGTCGACACGGATACGATCCAGACGGATCTGGCGGAGTTCCGGTTCGAACTCATTCATGGCTCTATCCATATTGTCATCTACCGGCGCTCCATTCTTCAATGCACGATAGAACATCGCCGCAAATTCATAGCGGGTCATGGAACGGTCACCCTTGAATTCACCGTCCGGATAGCCTTCGATGATACCGTTTCCTGCCAATGTAGCCACATATTCATAAGCCCAGTGGTTTTCCGGCACATCGGGGAAATCCTTCTTCTTACCCATATCCAGGATGCCAAGAATAGAATTCATCTTCTGCTCCATGGTATCCAGGCGTTTCTTCAAGTCCTTGTTCTCATCACGGAGATCGACGATTTCTTTTGCCATGGCTACTTTGGATGTGGATACATGGTTGCCCTGTCCCAGCTTCACGCTAACTCCGGCATTCACCATGTTTTCACCGGCACCGAAGGAACCGCCCACGCTGAACATGGTATCTTCATTAGGGCGGTAGAATGCGCCTACCGATACGGCATGAGCATCTTTGTAGTTGCCGTAACCGGCTGCGAAATCCCACTTATCATCCGGGTCGAAATCAAGGGGATGAAGGGCTGCCAATGCTGCAGCGCCCGCTCCTACACGGTTCACACGGGTTCCCAGTTCGCCTACTTTATTGGTTACATTTTTGATATCCTGCGAAGACGCGATGCCGGAAACGGAATAGGTGCTGCCGTCATTACGAGTGAAGTTCAACGTATCCCCGCTAAGTGAAGCAGATGATGTATAGCGGTCCTGCAATCCGGTGACGGTTGCTGTCGTTCCATCACTGTTTGTCAGCGTAGCAGTACCTGCACCGTTCGAGGCATAGGTCGCCGTGCCGCCGGTTACTACCGTATCCTTGGCATTGATCGTGTATATAGCATGTCCGTCCCCAGGATCTGCCGTCTTATTCACCGACGTAATATTCGTCCCGGCCCTTACTTCTGTGGAAGCAGCCGCTACGATGGATGTTTTTGCTTTCCTCAGCTGCGCTACATTGACAGCATCAGTATCATTTGTGCCGGCTGCAACTCCGGTAATCTGGCGGGTGATACCTTTGGACGTATCGCCTACGGAAACAGCTGCTTGCGTAGATTTCCATACCGAAGATGTATCCGTGGAATTCGTACCTGTTCCGGGATCATAGCCCGCAACGCCTTTATCCACGGACGCCACAGAACCTGCGCCAAGCGCTACACCGCCTTCTTTGGTCACGTTGGCTTCACTGCCGATGGCTACAGCATTCTTGACACTGGTACTGGTACCGGCTTGAGACGAACCGATGACAACGCTGCCGTCGGCACCTGTCAGTGTTCTCTTATCCCCAAAGACAACAGCGCCATTTGTATTGGTCACATTATTTTCAGAACCGATGACGGAGACGTGATTGATATTAGTCGCTGTATTATTATAACCGGTGATCGAGTTGTAGGTACTCGGACTGCCGCTGGTACCGGTCACGGTATTGTTAACGCCAATAATGGATGTTTTCTGGGTATAATCCGCTTTGTTGCCACCGCCAATAGCTAAAGTGGCACCGCCACTTTTAGAACCTGTAATCGCAGTTCTCAATTTATCAGCAAATTCTTTTGCAGAAGAACCACTATCAGATGGTGCAGAAATATTGGTGATGGAATTGGTAATTTCATTTCCGGCACCGTAAATGAGAGATCCATTGGAATTAAAGGTGCGGTTTGCCACACCAGTAACAGTATTAGCGATACCAGCATAACGATTATTTGATGTTTTCGATTCAATACTATTCAAAGAACCTGTAATGGTGGCTCCTAAATTCTTTACCGGATTTGCCAGTCGTCCACCATTATACTCGCTGGAAATAATATTATAGAACCGGTACTTGTCGTAAAAGCGCCATTGCTGAAACTGTTGGCACCGATGGTGGTGGCATAGACATTCAACGCGTCTGTCCGCGTAGAAGCGCTGTCTACCGTGGTATCCCCCAGTGCGCCTTTGTAATTATGTGAACCGATCATCGTACTACCGGTACGGGCAAATGTATTATCACCGATAGCAACACTGCCTACGACCTTCGTCGGATCAGCAGGAATTCTAGCAGAAGAGAACCAACTTCCGCTAAATGTTGTCTGTCCAAAGGCAAAGCTGGCTTCTCCGCCGCCAGCCATATTTTCTACTTTTGCATTTTTGCCAATGGCAATGCTGCCACCCTGGCTGGCATAGTTATTGATGTTAGCACCGTTGCCTACCACAATATCACCGGTAGCGTTACTTGCACCATTGGAATAGGAAATACCTGCCCCTTTGCCAATGGCCACATTTTCTGCTTTCGGCGCGTCACTGCCCGTACCATACGCCACGCCGCTGCCGGAACCTGTCGTTGTATCCGCCGCATTCGCCGTGTATCCACCCATGAGGACTCCCATCCCCACAGCTGCTGCCAGAGCGGCTTTCACTGCTTTTCCCGAAGCGCTTTTCGTGTGGCTCTTTGCCACTTCAGAAGTGACGACATAGGCATGTTTTGCCTTACTCCATACGACCTTGTAAATTTTGTTCATACTTTCCTCCCAATTTAAAGAAAATAAAAAATATAAAAGAGCTATCATGTTTTACCCTTCGCGCTCCGTCTCACCTCTCCCTGTCACACAACCGGTTTCAGATTTTAACAGACAAATTCCGCAGGTTACACAAAACTGCTTTTCTAATAATTAAATATTATAGCAGAGAATTTATCTTATTTCCACTTTTTTAAAAACTATCATGAATAATTAAGAAACAAGGTTAGTTGTAAAATGAAATCAGACACTAAACCGCAACAGCAAATCGGGTAGTTACACAGGAAAACATTTCATTCTGTATTCTTCATCCCCCTCCCGCAAGTGAGTATCCCCAAGATCTACAGCATCGATGATGATCACAACTTCATGCGCCGCTTAGCGTCTTTGAAATCGGCGCCTTCCTAAACCCGCAAGGGCAAGACGTTTCATTTATTTTCAAAATCGTTCACCTGCTTTCTTTATAGACAATAGAAAATCATGCCTCCTGAATTCTATCGCATATTCATGGAGGCATGATTTCATACTACATGGAAATTATTTTACAGGATTATCTATTGTGAATAACACGTACACGTTCGATTGTCGGTTGTCCTGCTTTGTTCTGCGCAATCGTGTCCACGCGGAACCGTTCCAATTCAGGTTCAAATTCCTTGAGCATTCTAGCAGGTACTTCGAATCCTCTCTGCATCGCGCGGTATACAATAGCACCGAATTCATAACGTGTCATCATACGGTCGCCGCCAAAGTTTCCGTCAGGATACCCTTCAAGGATACCATTCCCCGCAAGGGTGGCGATATATTCGTAAGCCCAGTGGTTCTCCGGTACATCAGGGAAGAGCTTGATCTTCATCGGATCCAACGCCTGTCCCTGAACGACCTGGCCAAGCGCGCCGCGCAGCTGTTCCACTTCCTTACGGAGGTCTTTGATTTCTTTCGCCATTGCCACTTTTGATGTGGATACATTGTTGCCCTGTCCCAGTTTCAAGCTGACGCCGGCATTCACCATATTCTCTCCGCCGCCAAAGGAACCTCCCACACTAAACATGGTATCTTCATTCGGACGGTAGAATACGCCGATAGCCCCCGCATTGGCATTTCTGTAATGTCCATAACCGGCTGCCACATCCCATTTATCATCGGGATCGAAGTCCAGCGGATGGAGGGATGCCAAGGCGGCTGCCCCAGCGCCAACTTTGTTCACACGGTCCCCCAGCTTGCTGATGCTCTGGTTTGTCTGGAACAGCTGGGAACCGTTCACCGCATCTTTGCTGGTCGGGCTAATATCGCCGGGCGCCACATTGGTGATCTTCTTATCTCCCGCATCTACACCGTTTTTGGTGATGGAAGGCCCGTTATTGATAGTCAGTCCGTTATCATTAATCGTGGTATCTCCCGTCTTGACGGTCGTGGCATTGACAGTCTTGGCATTCACTGTATCGGAATTTACCGTAGTGATATTTCCTGTCTCGGCAGTAACTGTCTTTGTCATCACAGTTTCCAAACCTTTCAGGTCTTTGGCCATGCGGACTTTCAGGTTGTTATTGCCGTCGGATACGACGCCAAGGTTGTCTTCTGTGGTCAGTTTGTTTGTGTCTGTAATGCCTCCGACTACGTTCACCTGTTCGTTCAGTTTCTTCTTGATGACCGCTCCTGTATCACCGCCATACTTCATGCCATCATTTAAGGTAGCCACTTCTTCTTTGCTTCCGTCCGGTTTCTCGTATACGATACGGGTCGTGGTCGTACCCGGCGCGCCGTCTACTCCGGGCTTGCCATCACGGGTAACGGAAATATTTGTCGTTACGCCGTCTTTACCATTAATACCGATTTTACCATCTTTGCCGTCTTTACCTGTAGCAACAATAGTTTCGCTTTTCAGGTTCTTGTCCAAGCCAACAATCATTTCACCGTTGCTATTCACCATGGTCTTGATGTTGGAAGAATCATATTCCGTATCCGCCTTCGTACCGGTGCCCTTGATGGTCATGGTTTCATTCAGTTTTTTAGCTACGGTACCGGTATTTCCTGCAAACTTGAGCCCATCATCCAGGGTAGCGACGTCATGCTTATCACCATTCTTTTCTTCGATGATCAGACGTGTGATATTCGTTCCGTCAACGCCGGGTTTACCATCACCACCTTTAATGGTAAGTCCGTTAGCGCCGTCCTTGCCATTCAAACCGATGGAGCCATCTTTGCCGTTGATGACCACAGCAGAGCCATCTTTACCGTTGACTCCGATGGAGCCGTCTTTGCCGTTCGCGCCTTTTTCACCAAGATTGATGTTATCTTTTACATTGACTTTATACGGATTGGCTGCTGTTCCGTCGCCTTCAACGGTGGTATTCTTTCCGTCTACCAGCTTGGTCGCATTGGCTGCGATCTCGTCTTTCAGCTGATCTACATTGACCGCATCTGTACCGGCCGTACCTTTTGCCACATTATGGATCTGGTTGCCGCCATTATTCAGTCCGTCCGCGGTTAAA
>OCQB01000869.1_pt1 | contig 28356 bp, 22 predicted proteins | sample 1538631 | NCBI WGS metagenome assembly OCQB01 (sample SAMN04571713, study PRJEB22368) | human gut metagenome | biome: human gut; material: stool | host: Homo sapiens | place: Luxembourg | collected 2012-10-19
CTCCATCGGCCGCGCCTCCAGCAGCGCCGCACCGCTTCCGCTCTTCCCGGCCATGCCCTCTCTGTTGCCGACCCCGTTCACCGAGAAGCCGACCGAGCTGCAAGCCAGCGGATTCTCGGCAAAGAGACCCTCCGTCATCTCGAAATTCACGGCAAAGAGGAACGGCCGGCGCCGAGCACCGCAGCGGTTCATCAGCTCCCGGACACGCCCGGCATCGAAGAAACACGTCATACGCAGTCTTTAAGAAAATTAGCGAGTATGGCGCCCCCGCAGGGCGTCATGACGGATTCCGGATGGAACTGCACGCCGTGCACGTCATACACCCGATGGGAGAGCGCCATCACGGTACCCTCTCCATCGCGGGCCGTCACTTCGAGACAATCGGGAATCCCATCCCCGTCCACTATCCACGAATGATACCGTCCGACCGCTATCCGGTCGGGCAGACCGCGGAAAATACGGGGACGGGCAAGGAGCTCCACCGACGAACAGATGCCGTGCCAGACCTGTGGCGTATTCCGGAGCGACGCGCCGAAAACCTGCGCGATGGCGTGATGACCGAGACACACCCCCAGCAAGGGGCGCACCGGTGCACACCGTTCGATAAAGGAAAGCAGCTCCCCCGCCTCGGAAGGAGTCCCCGGACCGGGCGACACGATTATCCGGTCGTATGCGGCGGGGTCCGTCTCCCAGCCGGTCGTTCTTCACCACATGCACGTTCCCGGCAGAGCCGCACAGCTCACGGAGCATGTGCACCAGATTGAAGGTGAACGAGTCGTAATTGTCTACAAACAATATCTCCATACCGATACTCCCGCTGTTGTAGCCCTGCGAAGTTAATACAAAAAGACGTGTACCCGCACCGCCAGGCCGGAAAATACCGCCCATTCGCGCCGCGTCCTCCCGACCCGAAAGTCCGTACGCCTCCCGACCGCCGCCGTACCGAACCGCCGCCTGTGCGACCGGACGGCAATGCTCCGGCCTTCGGACGTACCGGAGACCGGCCGCACCGCTGCAAAGGATTCTGCCGAAAGCCGGCCGCACCCGCAAGACCCTTTCCCGGTTCCGCCGTCCGCCGGATACCACGCAATAGCGTCCGGCACACGACACCGTTCCGCAGCCGACATCCGCGGCCTGCACCCGATGCGGAACCGCAAAACGCAACAAAGCCGTGCCGGCCTGAACGAATACCGTTCAGCACGACACAGCCTTTTATTACATATACGGGAAACCGGCTGCATACCGGAGTCCGGCAGTCAGGGTGCAGGACTTTACCACAGTAAACGTCCGGGCGCCGAGACCGGAACGAGCGCAGCGGGGTGCCGTTATGGCACCCCGCTGCGCTCAGGGGAGCGGCCTTTACTGCAGCCTCTTCAGCCTGTAAAGAAGTTGCTGGATAGCTTCCTGATAGTCGTCGAGAATGGCCGTCGAAAAATCTTCCTCGAACATCTCACGCTGTTCGTCGATGTATTTGAAGAACTTCTCGCAATGCGTCTCGATATTGCGGGGGGTATTGGTCTGCGGAATGACAACCTCGATGTCGCCCTTCATGGCGTAGGTGGTCTCCACGATACGGTCCATCGCATCGGCGAGCGTCGTCAGCGCTTCGTCCAGCGCCATATGCTGTGCATAGCTGCCGGGGCCGCTCACATGCCAGTGAAAAAGCTTCAGGCTGTTATTGAAAGCGTACATCTCCCCGAAAAAGCGACCGTAATCCGTACCGGTCCGCGTCTGTTTCTGTTCTTTTGTCTTGATTGCTGTTGCCATAACCATTCGTATTAAAAGTTGTCTTTATTTGCACCGCGCCGGGCGCGGCATACTTTTCATACTGCCATAACTATGCCAAACATCCGAATGGGGACGGTAACAATCGACAGCGGTTTGCCGAACGGTTCCTGCCTACTCGTAAAGGAGTACCGTCCGGATACGTTCGCCGGAAGTCGGTTCCCAGCGCGGCCCCTCCAGCAGTAGTTCGATTACTTCCCGGTTGATTTCCGGCGAGAGACCGGCCACTATCCTGATGCCGGAAGGCACCCCCGCATCGTTCACACGAAACTCGGCCACCACCCTGCCGCGAGCCGGCGTACCGTCCGCCAACGTCACCCTCCGACGATATTTATAGAAATACTCCGCAAACGCCGGATTGGACACCGTATCCCGCCGCGTCTCCGAAAAGGCTGCGGTAGCCGCTTCCCCGTCACCGTCCCATGCCGCAGGTTCCGTACCGTTCCGCAGCACCGACGCACTCCGCGCCCCTGCATCCATACCGGCGGGAAGATTCGCCGTCGCGGCCGAACGGTCGGCACCGTTCGGCCGTAACACCGCAGCCCGATTCGCCGCACCGACCTCCTCCTGCACCGATACCTCCACGCGGTCGGTCTCCACGGCCGCCCGGGACGCAACGGGCTGTGCTGCCTGCCGCATCGTCTCCGCAACAGCCGGCGCAGCCTCCTCATCCGCTGCCGCAAAGTCCGCCGCCGGCTCTGCCTGCCCGTCTGCCGGTTCCACCCAAAATCCCTCCGACGGTTCCGCAAAACCTTCCGCAGGCACCGCAAAGTCCCCGGCGGGTTCCGTAAGGTTCTCCGCCGGAAGTCCGAAAGAGCGGACGGCTTGGGCAATCTCCTCCGAAGGAACCTCGGACGACGGCCGCCGGAGATACCATACTACCGCCACGGCGACGACCGCAGCAACCGCCACGGCACCCCGAATCAACGGTACGATGCGCCGACGACCTGCCCTGCGGCGCGGCCGGACGGCCCTGCGGGCCACCTCCTGCTCCAATTCGGCCAACTTGTCGGAATGCCCGCCGTATACCGAATCGTATCCCTCGACGGCGTCCGCCAGAAACGGGTCGGCCATCGCCTCCCGTTCGAGACGGTTGGCCTCCCGCCCACGGCGGCTGCCGAATATGTAATCAGTCAGTTTCATCGGCCTCCTTTTCCATGCAAAGTTTCAGGTTGCGCTTACCGTTCTGGAGAAAACTCTTGATGCTCTTGACCGGCCAACAGGTCTCGGCAGAGATGTCCGCATAGGACTTGCCGCCATAGAAAAACCTGTCGATACACTCCCGCTGCTTCTCCGGCAACCGCTCCAGACAGCGTTCCAGTGCCGCGAACCGCGCTTCATCACCCTCCCCGTCCAATAGATGCACGAGCGGGGCATATTCCATAATCCGTCCCGCATCATCCGCCGGTATCTCCAGCCGTTTGCGGCGCAGCCGCTGCAGGCAGTGGTTCTTGGCCAGCGTATAGAGCCACGGGCGGAACCGCTCCACCTCGTAACGGCCGACCTTGACGGTCAGCTCCTCGAAAATATCCATGACGGCATCTCCCGCATCGTCCGGATTGCGCAGATATTTGAGACAGACACCGTACACCAAAGGCAGGTAACGGCTGTAAAGCTGCCCCAACCAGCGGTTCGTCCCGTCCTGCGCATGCAGGGCGAGCAACTGTCCGTCGTCCGGCATCCCGTCGTCGCAATCCCGTTCCATCGTTTCCTTCGCACCGCCTTTCTGCGGTTCGTCACAAATATAATCATTCCCGGTTAAAAAAGCCGCTGCAGGCATATCCCGACGCAATGCTTTTATTTTTTCGCATATATTATTGTTGAATAAAAAAATATAGTTATATTTGTTCATAGTTATTCTTTCCCAAAAGCCTGTGAAATGCCCTTAGAGAAAACTCTGGGGCGCATCTTCGAATGAAGACGGCAGTTGCCTCGGCATCGATTAAGGCCGAAAGGAAGAACAGTACGGTTTTACGAATTCGCTTTTTTACTTAAATAATAACCGTAATATTAACCATTATGAAGAAAGAGTATCAAGAAGGGAAATTCCCTTACACAAGCCCTTCGATTGAGACATCCGATTTCGCAGTCGAAAGCGGCATCGCCGTTTCCTTCACCGGAGAACCGGACCAGACGGCAATAGACTTCACCGTAATAGGCTCATGGGAAGCCGAGTAACCCACTAAAACAACTTTGACTTATGAAAAAGATTATACTTTGCGCATCTCTATTCGCCCTTGCATTGGCAGGATGTACGAAAGAGGCAGTAAACGAGGGCGAAGGCGAAATAGGAAAGGGTAAATCCATCTCCTTCCTCGGAACCATCGAAGGCAGCGACGCGACCCGTGTCGAAATAGGCGAATATACCGACGGCGCTCAGAGCGTCTCCCTGCTCTGGACGCCCGACGACAAAATCGTCGTAGGCGCTTACGACGCAGAAGGCAATCTCCTGCAAGGCGTCAAGGAAGGTTGGAACGGCGAACCGACGTATTACGAACTTTTCGACGAGTTCCTCGCCAAGACCGAATCTCCCTCCACAACCACCGATTTCGTATACGATGGATTCAACGGGTTCGCACTTCAGGAAGGTGTCACCGATGCACATATTTATGCGTTCACGAGGAATACTCCCCCCTACGGGAACACGTATTCGACCGACTTCAAGGCCATTACCGACCCGGTAACGCACGACCAGCAATACAACGTACTCTATAATACGGCGTCCGACATCATGTTCCTGACCGCCCACAACACCTGCACCAGCGAAGACGCAACCGTGGAACTCCAGTTCTCCAATGCGTTCGCTACCCTGATGCTCGGCCTCAAGGGTTCTGCCAAAATAGACTCCGTAATCGTGAAGGCCGCCGGGCATACGCTCACCTATCCCGCCGGAGCGGTGACCGCCAATGTATTCGAACGGCCCGAACCCGGTACGAAAGCAGCAGACCTGCTGGTTTCGCAAGGCGGTAAGTTCATCAACGACGTCAATGCGGAAAACGCTACGGTAACCGGAGCGGAAGACGTGTGCGTCGTTCTTTCTAACCCCCTCGCGCTCACGCCCGAAATACAGTGGATACCCGTCATGGTCATGCCGTTTACCGCAGCAGGTACGACGCTCGAAATCACCGCATACGGTACGCCCGACACCGCTGTTGCCGCCGAAGGTGAAGACCAGCCGGCCGCTCTCGAAGCAAAATCCGTAACCAGGACGCTGACCATTCCGGCAGGAACCGCGGACATCACGACCAACTCCATCGCATACATCACCGTGAAGGACATCAGCGCCGAAGAACTCGGACAGACTGCCCCGACAAGCGACTGGAAGGCAGGCGACATCATCCTCGAAGATGATTTCGCATGGATTACGAAAACCTGGGACGAGGCATACGACATGTACGGATGGACCGACCCGTACAACAACAGCCTGCATTCCAAGTACAACTGCTACTCGGCTGGCTCGATGCTCTCGAACCAGGGATACATGTACGACGGTTATTACCTGGATGCATATTACAGCTACGACGGTATGCTCAGAATAGGTGATTCGAACAACGGCAACGCCAACCTGATTATTCCGATGAGTCCGCTCTACAACTATACGGGCGACGTGACCATCACTTTCCGCGCGGCTCCCTATTTCAACGCCTACGGAAACGGTCCCGGAGAATACGAAACCTGGAACAGCCTCGTTCCCGTAACGGTCAAGAACGGCAATACGGTAGTGAAGACATACGAACTTGGGGCCCAGGCCACCGAACCGTTCACGTGGTATGAATACACCCTCGTTCTGAAAGATGTGAACGCCGCGACGAAAGTGGTATTCGGCGGCGATGCCCAAGATTACAACGCCACGAAAAACGTCTTCTATTTCGATAACCTGAAAGTGTCCATCGCCAACGGAGAAACCGAAAATACCGAAGGAACGAAAATTCCGGCCGAAACGCCCACCCTTCAGTTCTCCACGCCGGCACAGGTAGAAGGCAAGGCCACGATAGAAGTACCGGCCGTAAAGGAACTGGGCGATGCATACGGCAGTATCGAACAAGCCGACCTGCCCAAATTCAGCTTCGCAGTAAACGGGCCGTGGGAACTCGTCATTCCCGAAGGAAACGAATGGATTCAGGTAGCACCTCCGCAGTGGAGCGGCTGGGATGATGCAAGGCCCAACAAATACATCGACGAATACGGCAACGGTATGACCTCCATCTGCACGATACAGGTGATGGAAGACAACGATACCGGTACGGCTCGTACGGCTACCATCCAGCTCAAGAGCGGAGACAACGTACTGGCTACCTACGAAATTACCCAGCCCGCCGCAGACCCCAAAAAGGATATCTACAACATAGACTTCGGCACGCTCGAAAACGGAGCCACCCTCGCGGTCACCAATACGCTGACGGCAGAGCAGTGGGGTATAGGAACCTATGAACTCGGCTGGCTCACGCCTGCCTTCGACAACGAGGGCAACAATGCCGGCTTGCAGATTAGCGCATCGGGCAGAAGCAAGGATTACGAGACCGCCAGCGGCTCCGGCAACCTTTACTTCCTCGCATCGGTTCCCGCGGACGGTGTTATTCCCGCAGAAACCATCGACCCGTCCTTCGTAATAACCATTCCCGAAGCGACGGTATCCGGAGCAAGCTATCTTTATCTGAATTTCGGTTCATGGGCACGTGTCAACTACGGTAAAGGCTCGCTTGTAGCGGAGGTAATATTCAATTCGAATACATCGACTGTCATCGAACCGAGCTGGTCGACTGCCGGTTCATGGCAATATTTCGAGAACCGTATTACCATACCCGAAGGCACTACCTCCTGCGCCGTTAAATTCTATGCAAAGAACGGCAGCGACTGGAATGGCGAAACGGATGCATCCTCAAACTTCCGCATCGACGACGTGAACATCGCGATACGCGTTGCAGAATAATCCGTTCGCTCTATATTCGGGAAGCCGCCTTCAGGGGCGGCTTCCGTTTTTTATGTATGTCCGAGAAAGCATACCGGGTGTCCCGTATGAGAAGAAAACGAAAAACGACTCTTCCATCTCCTATTTCCCTCCCGGTTCGGCGCCCGTTACCGCAGACCGCACGCTCGCAACGCCCGCCTCATCTTCGCAGGAATACCCTCCTGGCGGTTTTCCTAATCACCGCACCGACACTGCACTGCCTTCCATCCGCCCGGCAACGCCCCTGCCGGCAACATCCGATACACCGCCTTCCGTCCCCATACATACCCGCTTCGCGCCCCGTCTCCCGGTATACGTACCTAACGAACTCCGTTCCTCCGCATGTTCCTGCCAGACTCCGGCTTCACCCATACAGTACAGCTGCGCATGGTAAAACGCCTCCTTTTATTTGCACGGCTTATTTGCACGGCGGCCTGTCCCCGTTTCCTGAAAAAGTAGTAACTTTGCCGACAATAAGGGACAACCATCCGGAACGCAACTAAGACTAAGGCAATATACTGACGTACAGTATAATTGCAAACACATGTCCGATACCTTCGGCATTGTCCTCCGGACAGACGCACGGGACGGCGGGCGGCAGCGACGCAGGTACGGAAGGTGGGCCGCAGGAACAGGCAAGGCATGTATCTTGCACGACCCGCCGCGGCAATACGAAAGCGACCGGGGCTCAGGTTGCGGCGTACACCGACACCGAGCCGGAGCGGAAGGACGCCTCTCCCGGCAACCGACGCAGGGCAAAAGGGACGACAGGTTCCGGAAAAGGAAAGGAAACGAAATGCACGAATACCACATACCGGTGCTCGCACAGGAAAGTACGGAGCTGCTCGCCATCCGTCTGGACGGCACGTATGCCGACCTTACGTTCGGGGGCGGCGGCCACTCGTCGCTCATCCTGTCGCAGCTCGGCGAGCGGGGCCGGCTCTACTCGTTCGACCAGGATGCCGATGCGAAAGCCAATGCCGCACGTATCGAAGACAGTCGCTTCACCTTCATCGAAAGCAACTTCCGCTTCCTGCGGGGGCAGCTGCGTCTGCGCGGCGTCGCGGCCCTCGACGGCGTGTTCGCCGACCTCGGCGTATCGTCCCATCATTTCGACACGCCCGAACGCGGTTTCTCGTTCCGTTACGACACGCCGCTGGACATGCGCATGAACCGCCGTGCTGGAGTCACCGCCGCCGACATCCTCAATACCTACGACACCGAAAGGCTCGCGACCCTCCTCGGACGCTGGGGCGAACTCCAGACGCCGTACAAGATAGCGAACTGCATCGAACGGGCACGCAACGTGCGGCCGATTGCCACCGTGAGCGACCTGACCGCCGCCGTAGCACCCTGCACGCCGAAAAAGGACGAGACCAAATTCCTGTCGAAACTCTTCCAGGCGCTGCGCATCGAGGTGAACGGAGAGATGCGGGCGCTCGAAATGGCGCTCGAACAGAGCCTGAAGATGCTGCGCCCCGGCGGAAGGCTCGTAATCATATCGTACCACTCGCTGGAGGACCGGCTCGTGAAAAACTTCATGCGCAGCGGAACTTTCTCCGGAGAAGCGGAGAAGGATTTCTTCGGCAATACGGCTTCGCCCTTCCGGCCGGTAACCCGCAAGGCGGTGGTTCCGACGGAACAAGAGATAAAGGAGAATCCGCGGTCCCGCAGTGCGAGGCTGCGTGCCGCGGAGAAAAAAGAATAAACCCGCACGGTAACATGGAGAGGAACGACCGCCATACGGAATACAATCCGGAGCAGGAGATGACCCGTACCGGAGACGAGAAGCCCATCGGCGCAGTGGGACAGCGGGAGCGCAGACCCAAAAGCCGGGCCGCCCGCGCCGCACAGGACGTCATCACGGGCGACTTCATGGGCGACAGCCGCCTGAGGCGTTGGTACCCGCTCGCGCTCTACTGCATCCTGCTCGTATTCCTCTACATCGGCCACGTATTCAATTTCCAGCGGCTTCAGCGCCTCGAGATACAGCAACGCATGGAGCTCAACAACGAACGCTCGCGGTCGATGGTCTTCTCCTCCATGCGGATGAACGCCTCCCGTCACAGCCGTATCGTGGAGGAGATAGAACGGCGCGGTCTGAAACTCGAAGAGTCCACGGTACCGCCCAAAACAGTCCGGTAAGCACCGGAAAGAAAACAGGCATCGCAGCCGGCACACAGGCAACACACAGCACCAGACCAAAGAGGCAAAGGAGGAGAGCAAGGCAATGTCACGGACAAACAAGGGAAACAATCCGGCCAATCCGCACCAACAGAATATCAAGAGAAGCATCATGTCTCGCGTGAGGGTGCTTTACGCCGTCTTCGCCGTGATAGCCGTCGCCATCTTCGCCATGATACTCGTCACGCAGTACGGCCCCAACGGCACTCCCCTGCGCAACCGTTCCGACCTGAAGTGCTACAAGACCATCGAAGTACCCGCCTCGCGCGGCAACATCTACTCGCACGACGGCCGCATCCTCGCCACCGACTCCCCCTCCTACAACCTGTCGCTGGACTTCACCGTACTCGACATGTCCGACGAGGAGTTCGGCCGCCTCAGCGCCGCACTGGCCGACAGCCTCAGCCGGACCATTCCCGGCTATTCGAAAGACTATTTCCTGCGGCGGCTGCGCGAAATCCGTGCGAAAGCCCTGCGCGGCGGCCCTGGCAGCCAAAACCAGCGTCTGGTACGCGACAAGGTAAACCAGATACAGCTCGACCGGATAAAGACCTTCCCCATCTTCGACAAGGGACGGCTCGGCGGCGGACTCATCTATACGCAGGATGCGGAACGCTACAAACCCTACGGGACCCTCGCGGCCCGCACGCTCGGCAAGCCGGGCGAATTCGGACTGGAAGCTTCGTTCGACGACGCGCTTTCGGGCAGCAACGGACGGAACCTCTGCGTCCGCCTCGTACGCGACATCTGGGTGCCGGTCGTCTCGAAAGAGAACATCGAGGCGAAAAACGGACGCGACCTGCTGACGACCATCGACGTGGACATGCAGGACATCGTGGAGAGCGAACTGCGCAAACAGATTCTCGACAAGAACGCCACCTGCGGAACGGCCGTCATCATGGAGGTGAAGACGGGCGAAATCCGGGCTATTTCCAACCTGACGCGCTACGGCAGTACCGTACGCGACGACGAAAACCACGCCGTCACGATGCGCTGCGAACCGGGTTCCACCTTCAAGCTGGTTTCGCTCATGGCACTCATCGACGAGGCGGGCTATGGGCTCGACTACCCGGTGGACTGTACCGAGAACGGCCGCTACTACTATCAGGTGGGCAGACGCAAATACCTTGTCCAGGACTCCCACGCCGTCGGCCAGACCGACCTGCTGGGCGTCATGGAACACTCCTCGAACATCGGTTTCGTCAAAGTCATCGACGAGGAGTACCACGACTCCCCGGAACGGTTCGTCGACTTCATCCATTCGCTGGGTATCGACCGGCAGGTGAACATGCAGCTCAACGGCGGACTCAAACCCATCATCAAAGACCCGCGCCGCAAAAAGGAGACCGCATGGGATGCCCTGTCGCTCATGAAGATGTCTTACGGTTATGCCGTGGAGGTCACACCGATACACACGCTGATGCTCTACAATGCAGTGGCCAACGACGGCCACATGGTCGCCCCACGCCTGGTCACCGCAGTCATGGAAAACGGCCATGCGGTGGAACGCTTCGGAACGGAAACGGTAAACCGGAAAATATGCAGCGACAAGACGCTGCGGCTCGTGCGCCAGGCTCTCGAAGGCGTCGTGGAGGAGGGAACGGGCTCCATGATGAAAAACCCGAACTTCAAGATAGCGGGCAAGACGGGTACGGCACAGATAGCCATGAAGAACAGGGGATACGCCGACGAACGCGGCGGCCGCGACTACCTCGCCACTTTCGTGGGGTATTTCCCCGCCGACAACCCGCGTTACAGCTGCATCGTCGCCATCAAGACCTACCACGGCCCAGGCGCCCGCAACTCCTACTACGGCGCATCGCTCGCCGCACCGGCATTCAAAGCCATCGTCGAACGGGTATATGCCCTGGATGCCGAGTGGCATGCACCCCTGACCGAAAGCGACGTCCCCTCCGTGGCACCGGTCAAGGGAGGCGATGTACAGGAGATGAGGACGGCGGCCGGCCGCCATCGCCCGCCGCGGGCAGGGATGGGCCACAGCGACGCAGGATTCCGCACGCGTGGAGGTGACGCCCGTACAATGCGAGGAGGGCGTCATGCCCGCCGTACAGGGAATGGCTCTGAAGGATGCACTCTATCTGCTGGAGAGCCGGGGACTGCGCGTGCGTGTCAGCGGCAAGGGAAAGGTGGTCGCGCAATCCATACGCGCAGGCACGCAAATAAGGGAAGGCGATGCGGTCACCATCACGCTGAAGCCAGCAGGCAACTAACCGGCCCCGCAGACAGCGGCACACAGCCGGCACATATACGAACAACGGACAACAGACGATAAAAACAGATACAGGCATGAAATTGACCGAACTCCTATCGGGCATCGAAACGCTGCAACGGGCAGGCGCTCCGGAAACCGACATCACCTCGCTCGGATTCGACTCGCGCCATGCGACGGCGGGCCAGCTCTTCTTCGCCGTCAAGGGCAGTGCAAGCGACGGGCACGACTACATGGCACAGGCGACGGCCAACGGCGCCGCTGCAGTGGTATGCGAACGGCTGCCGGAAGAGCCCTTTCCCGGAGTGGCATACATCGTCGTGGCGGACAGCTCCGCCGCGCTCGGTACCATCGCCTCCCGATTCTACGGCGAACCGAGCCACAAACTGAAACTCGTGGGCGTGACGGGCACCAACGGCAAGACCACGACCGCCACCCTGCTCTACGACCTGTTCCGCAGGCTCGGTTACAAGGCGGGACTCATCTCCACGGTCGTCTACCGAATCGACAACGAGACGCTTCCCTCCACGCACACCACGCCGGACGCCATCCGCCTCAATGCCATGCTGGCAGAGATGGCGGAACGCGGATGCGACTACTGCTTCATGGAGGTCAGTTCCCATAGCATCGTTCAGGAACGCATCGCCGGGCTGACGTTCGCCGGGGGTATCTTCACGAACATCACGCACGAACACCTCGATTACCACGGCACCTTCGCCGAATACATACGCGCCAAGAAACGCTTTTTCGACCATCTGCCGAAAGGGGCATTCGCACTCGTGAACACCGACGACCGCAACGGAGCGGTGATGGTGCAGAATAGCGCCGCGACAACATACACCTATGCGCTGCGCAGCTTCTCGGACTTCCGGTGCCGCATACTGGAGAACACGCCCGAAGGGATGCTGCTCGAATTGGACGGACAGCAGGTATGGACGCGCTTCCTCGGACGGTTCAACGCCTACAACCTCGCCGCGGTTTACGGTGCGGCAAGGCTCCTCGGTGCGGACTGCGACGAAACGCTGCAGGCACTCAGCACGCTCACACCGGTGAACGGACGTTTCGATACGCTGCACTCTCCGGACGGAATAACGGCCATCGTGGATTACGCCCATACACCGGACGCACTGCGCAACGTGATGGATACGGTGAACGAACTCCGCAGCGGTGCAGGCCGGCTCATCGTGGTCGTCGGCTGCGGCGGCGACCGCGACCGCACCAAACGGCCCGTCATGGCACAAATAGCCGCCGAAGGAGCCGACCTGGCGCTCTTCACCTCCGACAATCCGCGCCATGAAGACCCGGACGCCATCCTCTCCGAAATGACCGCCACACTGCCCGACACGGGACGGTGGCTGACCATTACGGACCGTAGGCAGGCTATCCGGGCCGCCGCAGCCATGGCACGCAAGGGCGACTACATCCTGATAGCAGGCAAGGGACACGAAACCTACCAGATAACCGGCGACACGCGCACCCACTTCGACGACAAGGAGGAGGCAAGAAAGGCGCTCGGCATGGCTCTTCCCGGAGAGGACGGAAAGCCGTCCCGACAATAATTCCAGCCGCAGGACATCAACCGAATCATTTATAGCGTATTTTTACGGCCCGAACGACAACCCGAAAAACAGTTTACGTAAATGCTTTATTCTCTGCTCGAATACCTCGGAACCCATTTCGACCTGCCGGGAGCGGGCCTGTTCCGCTACCTTTCGTTCCGCTCGGTATGTGCAATCGTCTTTGCGCTGCTCATCGGCGCTATCTTCGGCAAAAAGATAATCGAAAGGCTCCGGCGGCACCAGATAGGCGAAGAGATTCGCAACCTCGGTCTGGAAGGACAGATGGAGAAACGCGGAACCCCCACGATGGGAGGACTGATAATCCTCGGAGCCATGCTCATCCCGGTAATACTCTTCTGCGACCTGGGCAACGTCTATATCCAGCTCATGATAGTGTCGTCCGTATGGCTCGGCCTGCTCGGTTTCGCCGACGACTACATCAAGGTATTCCGCAAACACAAGGAGGGGCTCAAGGGCAGATTCAAGATAATCGGCCAAGTGGGACTCGGCATCATCGTCGGCACGGTCATGTGCTTCAGCCGCGACATCGTCATCATCGAGAAGTCGCAGCCCAAAGCGGCCGTGGTGAACGTCCGGGCGGACAATACGGACACGGCGACAGAGGAGGGCTACACGGTGACCGCATACCCCGGCAACGAACCGCAGAAAACGACCAAGACCACCATCCCCTTCGTGAAGAACAACGAGTTCGATTACCACTGGCTCGTTCCGACCGACAAGCCGTGGGGCGACGTACTGACATGGCTCATCTACATTCTGATAGCCATCTTCATCATCACGGCGGTCTCCAACGGCGCCAATCTGACCGACGGGCTCGACGGGCTCGCAACGGGGGTATCGGCCGTCATCATCGTCATCATGGGTGCCTTCGCCTACCTCTCGGGCAATATCATCTACTCCGACTACTTGAACATCATGTACATACCCGGAGCGGGCGAACTGACGGTCTTCGCCGCCGCACTCGTGGGAGCACTCATCGGATTCCTGTGGTACAACTGCTATCCGGCACAGGTGTTCATGGGCGATACAGGCAGCCTGGCACTCGGCGGCATCATCGCCGTCTTCGCGCTGCTCGTCCGCAAGGAACTCCTGCTGCCGCTGCTGTGCGGCATCTTCCTCGTGGAGGCGGTCTCGACCATGGTGCAGGTCTCCTACTTCCGGTACACCAAACACCGCTACGGCGAAGGCAGGCGCTACTTCCTGATGGCGCCGCTGCACCACCACTACCAGAAAAAAGGGATTCCCGAAAACAAAATCGTCGTGCGTTTCTGGATAGTCCAGATACTGCTCGCAGCCATGACGCTGGTAACCCTTAAAATACGTTAAGCACCATGAAAGTAGTTGTATTGGGCGGAGGAGAGAGCGGATACGGCTCGGCCGTACTGGCTCAAGTCAAAGGGCTGGAGGTCTTTCTCTCCGACAAGGGCACGATAGCGCCCAAATACGCCGAAATACTCGACCGTTACGGCATCGCCTACGAGGAGGGCACGCACACCGAAGCCCGGATACTCGACGCCGACCTGGCTATCAAAAGTCCCGGCATTCCGGAAACGGCCCCCATTGTGGTGAAGCTGCGCGAACGGGACATACCGGTCATCTCCGAAATCGAGTTCGCCGGACGCTATACGAAAGGAAAGACCATCTGCATCACCGGTTCCAACGGCAAGACCACCACGACCACCATGACGGGCGAAATCCTCCGTGCGGCAGGATACGACGTAGCCGTCGGAGGCAACATCGGAGAGAGTTTCGCCTATACGGTCGCCACCGCAGACCGGGAGTGGTACGTACTGGAGCTGAGCAGCTTCCAACTCGACGGTATCGTCGATTTTCGGCCCGACATAGCCGTTATCACGAACATCACCCCCGACCACCTGGACCGTTACGGCAACAAGTTCCAGAATTACATCGACAGCAAGTTCCGCATCATCCGCAACCAACGGCCCGAAGACTACTTCATCTACGGTATCGACAACATGGTGATATGCCGCGAAATCGCGCTCCGGACGCCCTCCATGCGCATGCTGCCCTTTACGGCCAAGACTGCACCCGGCTGTACGGATACGCACATACCGGCCGAAGGAAGGGGGTACGAACGCCGGACAGACAACGCGTACCGTACCGAAGAGCAGGCTGCCGGAGAGGCCGGACAGTTGGTAGATGACGTGACCGTACACGACTATCCGGGAGCATTCTACATCCCTGCGGGCGTCTTCCGGGTATCGGCTGACGGACGGACTGCCATGATAGACCCCTCGCGAATGAAAATCAAGGGGATACACAACATTTACAATGCCGAGGCAGCGGCACTCGCAGCACTTGCGGCAGGCGTGTCGCCCTCCGTCGTGGAAGATACCCTGTATGCCTTCACCGGAGTGGAACACCGGATGGAACCGGCCGGGACCGTCGGCGGCGTGGAATACATCAACGATTCGAAAGCCACCAACGTCGATTCGGCATGGTATGCCCTCGACAGCATGACACGTCCCACGGTATGGATAGCCGGAGGCACCGACAAAGGAAACGATTACGATGTCCTGAAACCGCTGGCCGAACGGCACGTCAAGGCGCTCGTCTGCATGGGGGTGGACAACGCCAAGCTGATACGCGACTTTACGGGCATTGTCCCGGTCATTTACGACACCCACTCCCTCGACGAAGCGATGCGCGTATGCACCGAGGCAGCCGAACCGGGCGATACCGTCCTGCTTTCGCCCGCGTGCGCCAGTTTCGACCTCTTCCGGAACTACGAGGAGCGGGGCCGGCTCTTCAAGGCCGCCGTTGAAAGACTAAAGGAGAACGCCGGGTGATGGAGGATGAAAAAAGACGCACGGAGGGCGGTACACCGGAGGGGCGTACCGGGAGGGGCTCCGCGGAGGGACGCTTCGCCGCATGGTCGGAAAAGGGAACGGAAGCCGCACGCATGGTGGGCGCAGAGGCCAAACGCCTCTCCGAAACCGGCATGGAGATAGGAAAGAAGGTCGGAAAGAGAAGCCGCCGATGGATAGACGCCATCTTCGGGGGCGATAAGGTGTTGTGGACAGTCATCATCGTCCTGCTCATCTTCTCCATGCTGCTGACCTTCTCCGCCACGGTTTACAAGCCAGGAGGAACACCGACGGCCAAACTCATCAACCAACTCGTATTCATCGGGGCCGGCATCGCGGCGCTGCTGGTGGTACACGTCATCAAGTATCAGTTCTACGGACGCATCGCCAACGCCGTCTTCATCTTCGGGCTCATTCTGACTGTCCTGGCCATGGTCATCGGCCCCGAGGAGGCAGGAGCGCGGCGTGACCTGGATATCCCGCTCATCCACATCCGGTTCCAGCCCTTCGAGATACTGAAGATAGGCGTTATCATGGTACTCGCCAAGCAGTTGGCCCGCCGCCAAAAGAACATTGAACACACTCCTATCCTGCCGAGTTTCAATCCGAAATCATGGGTCGATGACGCCCAACGCAACGTGGATATCATCCGCAACGAGACCATTCCGGTACTCGGCCCGATAGTCATCACCTGCATCTTCACCTTTCTCTCGGTGGGCAACTCCACCACGCTCATCATCGCCGCGACCTGTCTGGTCATGCTCTTCATCGGCCGGGTACGTATGGCCGACCTGGGCAAGATGGTCGGTGCAGTAGCACTGCTCGGCATCGTACTCTTCGCCGCCGGGCTGGGCCGAAGCGACACGGGACGGAGCCGTATGGCGAGTTTCAAACCCGACATGCTGACCAAACACGCCCGCATGACCTCCGACAGCATCGAAATATACGACTACCCGGCGCGTACGCTGCCCGACGGCAAGGTCAGCCCCGCCGAACCGAGCCAGTCCGTCAATGCCAAGATGTCGATTGCGTCGGGCGGCTTCTTCGGAAAGGGCCCGGGAATGAGCACCCACCGCTCCAACCTCGAAGAGGCCGAACGGGACTTCGCCTACGCTTTCATCATCGAGGAGTACGGCGCCGTGGGCGGACTCGTCGTCCTGCTGCTCTACCTGTGGCTCTTTTTCCGGACGATACAGATATTCAAGAAGTGCGGAACGGCCTTCCCCAGCCTGCTGGTGCTGGGGCTCGGCCTGATGATAGTGCTTCAGGCGATGATACACATGCTCGTCTCGGTATCGCTCTTTCCCGTCACGGGCCAGCAGCTGCCTCTGATAAGCAAGGGCGGCTCGTCGCTCGTCTTCACCCTCACGGCATTGGGGATGATACTCGGCGTCAGCCGACAGACTTCGGAAAAGACGCTCGACAACCCGAAAGGAGAGTCGCTGTTCGAGAAAGAGACGGCCGGAAAGCAACCGGCAGGCACTCCCCGCAACCGATAGCGATACACAGCCGCCCGGCCCGCAAAGGTACGGAGCGGACGAAACAAGATAAACGACACAGGCAATGGAGAACGGCAAATTGAAAATCATCCTCAGCGGCGGCGGTACGGGCGGCCATATCTACCCCTCCGTCGCGGTGGCCGAGGCCCTGCGCAGGGAACTGGGCGACGGTGTGGAACTCCTCTTCGTGGGCGCCGAAGGGAAAATGGAGATGGAGAAACTGCCCGCCCTCGGCTACCGGGTAGTGGGCCTGCCGGTGGCCGGATTACAGCGCAAACTCGACCTCCGGAACTTCGCCCTGCCCTTCAAGGTGATGAAAAGCATCCGCGAAGCCCGGCGCACGATACGCGCCTTCGGGGCCGATGCGGCGGCCGGTTTCGGCGGATATGCCAGCGCCCCTGTCCTTTGGGCGGCACAGCACATGGGAATCCCCACCCTGATTCAGGAACAGAACTCCTATGCCGGCGTGACCAACAAGATACTCTCGCGCCGGGCCGACCGCATCTGCGTCGCCTACGAAGGGATGGAGCGTTTCTTCCCCGCCGACCGTATCCTCTTCACCGGCAATCCGCTCCGGGGGGACTTCGGCAAGGCCGCACCGCGGGCGGAAGCCGCAGCCCATTTCGGGCTGAAACCCGACATCCCCACGATACTGATAGTGGGCGGCAGCCTCGGCACACGCACGCTTAACGAAGCGATGAAACGCCATGCCGATGCACTGGGCACCCGGAACGAGGTGCAGGTTATATGGCAGACGGGCAAATACTACGAAAAGGAGATGGAGGCGTTCATGGCACAGAGGCACTACCCCAACATCTGGCGGGGAGCCTTCATCGACCGCATGGACTACGCCTATGCGGCGGCCGACGTGGTCGTCTCGCGTTCGGGAGCCTGCTCGGTTTCGGAACTCGCCCTCGCCGGCAAGGCCGTCATCTTCGTCCCCTCGCCCAACGTGGCCGAAGACCACCAGACCAAGAATGCCCGCGCCCTGGCCGACCGGGGAGCGGCCCTGCTCATTCCCGATGCCGAAGCGGTGGAGAAAGCCCTGCCCGCGGCCCTCGTCCTCGCCGGCGACCTGCCTCGCCGGGAGGAACTCGAACGGAACATCCGTACAATGGCTACACCCGACGCCGCACAGCAAGTGGCCTCTGAAATCATCAAACTCGCACGCAGACCATGACGGACACGCAAGCCAAAAATATCTATTTCCTGGGAATCGGCGGCATCGGCATGAGCGCCATCGCCCGCTATTACCTGCTCGAAGGGGTCCGGGTGGGCGGATACGACCGGACAGAAACCGCCCTCACGCGCGCTCTCGCCTCCGAAGGGGCCGACATCCATTACGAGGACGACCCGGCCCGCATCGCCGCCCCTTTCCGCAATCCGGACGACACGCTCGTCGTCTATACGCCCGCCATCCCCCACGACCACGCCGAAACGGCCTGGTTCCGCAGCCGCGGCTTCCGTATGCTGAAACGCTCGGAAATCCTCGGCGTACTGGCCGCAGATAAGTATGTCATGGCCGTGGCGGGAACGCACGGAAAGACCACCACCACCACCCTCACCGCATGGCTGAATCACGTGGCCGGCGGAGGCGGCAGCGCTTTCCTCGGCGGCATATCGAAAAATTTCGACAGCAATTTCGTACACGGTCCCGGCAGGCGGCTCGCCGTGGAAGCCGACGAGTTCGACCGCTCGTTCCTCCAACTGTGGCCGGACGCGGCGGTGACCTCGGCCGACGCCGACCACCTCGACATCTACGGCACGCACGAAGAGCTGCGCCGCACCTTCGCCCGCTTCGCCGGACAGATAAAACCGGGCGGGACACTCATCATCAAACGGGGCGTAGAGCTCCCGATAGCGAACCGGGACATCCGCACCTACACGTATGCCTGCGACGCGGAGGCCGACTTCCACGCGACCGGACTGGAGGTACAGCCCGACGGCACCTATCGTTTCGACATTGTCTGCCCCGACCGCACCATCCCCGACTGCCGGCTGGGTATCCCCGGCCGGGTGAATGTGGAGAACGCCGTGGCCGCCGTGGCCCTGCTGTGGGTGGCCGGTTTCGATGAGGCAAAGCTCCGTGAGGGACTCGAAACCTTCCGGGGCGTGAAGCGCCGCTTCGACTTCCACATCAATACGCCGGAACTCATCTACATGGACGACTACGCCCACCACCCCGAAGAGTTGCGCGCGGCACTCTCCTCCGTACGGGGCATGTTCCCCGGACGAAAGATAACGGCCGTTTTCCAGCCGCACCTCTATACACGCACACGGGATTTCCATCGCGGTTTCGCCCAGGCGCTCTCACTGGCGGACGAGGTGCTGCTCGTCCCCATCTATCCGGCCCGTGAAGAGCCTATCGAAGGCGTATCGTCCGACATGATAGCGGAACTGCTCACCGTTCCCCACCGCACCGTACCGCTGGAACACATCGCCTTCGAAACGGAAAAGGCCCGCCCGGATATCCTCATCACCTTCGGGGCAGGCAATATCGAGAATTATACGGGCGAAATCGCCCGCCGGCTGCGGGAACGGCCGAAAAAGTGAAATAAAAGGTATGCGTCACACACGCGGGGTTCCTGCCGACGGGAATCCCGCAGGAGTATGGCCTCCGCACCCCTGCACCGCGTACCGTCCATCCCCGTTCATCTCCGTTTGGATTTTTTATCGTAATTTTATGGCCGGAATCGCCCGACAGCGGCTCGGTAGCCGGGACTGCCCGCGACACGATTAACGAACGACATGAACCGCAGCCTGAAAATAGCCCTTTCGTCCATCGCATGGGCGGCTATCGCAGCGTATCTCGTCTGGGCCGGCGGCCTCGGCGAGCGCAAACGTGCGGCAGTATCGGTGCACGAAATGCGAATCTCGGTGCGCGACAGTGCGGAGATAGGAATCATACGCCCGGCTGACGTCAGGCGCTGGATAAACGCTGCCGGCCTCGACCCCGTAGGGAAACACATCGACTCGATAGACCTGATGGCCATCACGCAGACGGTCGGCTCACACGATTTCGTCCGCACCGCCAAAACCTCCGTCGGTCTGGATGGCGTCCTGACTGTGACGATGGACCAGCGCAGGCCGGTCGTACGCATCATGACCGACAACGGATACGACTTCTATTATACAGCCGACGGCTACATCGTTCCGGCCGGACGGCACTCCGCCCATTACGTACCGGTCGTTACGGGCCACTTTGGCCTGCCTTTTGCGAACGGCTTCAGCGGACAGTTAGGTGCGGGGATGGAAGAGACTGAAAAAAAGTCAAATGAAAGTTACGTATTTCTATACAAACTCATTAATTTTGTAGAATATATTGAGGATAATGAGTTCTGGAACGCACAGGTGGTGCAGATAAACGTCCTGCCGCCGCCGAATGCCCGTACCCAACCGGAAATAGAACTGATTCCGAGAGTCGGCGACCATGTCATACTGCTCGGCTGGTTAGACGGTTACGAACGGAAACTCGATAAACTGCTGGCCTTTTACAGAAAGGCCATGCCGAAAGAGGGCTGGAACAAATGGAACTACATCAACCTCAAATACGACGGCCAGGTGGTATGCAGCAAACGGTAAGCCTCCCTGTGCCGCAGGTATGATTACAGGAGAACAGCGGCACGGCCGCTTTTTTGCAAAAGGGAAAATCACATGCAGGCGGAAAACAAGAACTACATAGTGGCCATCGACCTCGGTTCGGGCAGCGTGACGGCGGCAGCCGGCAGCAAGGACCCCGACGGCAGACTCAACATCATCGACATGGTCTCCAAACCCATGCAGGGCATGTCGTGCGGTGAGGTTATCAATATCGAACAGGTGACGGGCGCAGTCCGTGCCGCCGTAGGCGAACTGGAGGAACATCTCGGCATCAAGGTGACGGAAGCCTATGCGGGCATCTCCGGCCACGATATCAAGTGCGCCGACAGCTCCTACTTCGTCTACGTCAGCGGCGAAGACCACGAAATCTGCGAAGAGGATGTCGCCAAGCTCCACGAAAGCATGAACAGCCTCCAGCCGCCCGAAGGCATCTGCATCCTCGACCGGACGCCGCAGAAGTATGTCATCGACTCGCGCGAAGAGACAATGCAGCCCGTGGGCCGCTTCGGACAGCAGCTCGAAGCCACTTTCAACTTCATCCTCGCCAACCGGGGAAGCCTTGAAAGGCTCAACAAGGCTTTCCTGCGGCTCGGCATCGTCCAGCGCCGGCTCTTCACCAACGCGCAGGCGAGCGCAGCCGCGATACTGACCGAAGACGAAAAGGAACTCGGCGCCGCAGTCATCGACATCGGCGCGGGATGCACGGATATCTGCATCTGGCAGGACAACATCATGCGTTATGTGGGCGTACTGCCGGTCGGTTCGGATGCCATCAACCGCGACATCCGTTCCATCGCGATACCGGAACGGTTCATCGAAAAACTCAAGACCACCCACGGTTATGCCGTGGCGGCACAGATTCCTGAGGAGAAGCGGTCGCAGAACATCAAGATAAAGGGACGCACCCAACGGGAAAACAAGGAGATTTCGTTCTACAACCTCGCTCAGATAATCGAGGCACGTCTGCTGGACATCGTGGAGAACGTCATGGAGGAGATAAAGGAGTCGGGATATGCCGACAAACTCGGTTCGGGCATCGTCCTCACCGGCGGCGGAGCCTACCTCAAGGATATCGACACCCTCTTCCGGGAACGTACGAAATACGACGTCCGCACAGGCAGCGCCTATCCCGAACTGGTGAACGACCGGTCGCTCCCGGCAGCGGACGACATGCACCTCTCTTCGGCGATAGGTCTGCTGCTGCTCGGCCTGCAGGAGAGCCGCATAGCGGCCGACGCCGAACCGCTCCGGAAAAGAGAGAAAACAGAGGAGCAGACAGACACCGCAACCGACCGGCAGATACCGACGGATGAAGGACAGAGACCTGCGCCCGACGGCGAAGGTCTCGACATCCGGAAACAAACAGAGAACGATACCGCCAAACGTCCGTCGGATGGCGGCGATACGCCCCGCACTCCGAACAACGGCAAAGGCAAGGACAAAAAGAGACCTTTCGGAGGTATCGGCCGATTCTTCAAGGAAATCTTCGAGGTCGTCGATGACGACGAAATATAAACCGCACCAGGCAATGACAGACGAAAACGAAGTAATCGTAGGCATCAAGCTGCCGAAAAAGAATCCCTCCATCATCATGGTACTGGGAGTCGGCGGTGCGGGCGGCAACGCCGTGAACCACATGTACGACCTGGGTATCACGGACGTCACCTTCATGGTCTGCAATACCGACCGGCAGGCCCTCAATGCCAGCCCCGTTCCCATCAAGGTTCAGCTCGGCGAAGGGCTCGGCGCAGGCAACGACCCCAACAAGGGACGGCAGGCCGCGATAGAGAGCCTCGACGACATCGTGCTGCGCTTTGAACAGGAGGGTACCAAGATGGTATTCGTCACGGCGGGCATGGGGGGCGGTACAGGTACGGGAGCCGCACCGGTCATCGCCAAGGCGGCCCGCGACCGGGGTATCCTCACCGTCGGCATCGTTACCCTGCCCTTCCACGCAGAGGGACGCAAGCGGGTAGACCAGGCCAACCGGGGGCTCGAAGAGCTGCGCAAAAACGTGGATTCGCTCGTGGTAATCCACAACGACAACATTGCCAAGATATACGGTTCGCTGCCGCTGGAAGAGGCCTTCGGCAAGGCCGACGACATTCTGGCGACGGCAGCCAAGGGTATTGCCGAACTCATCACGAGGGAAGGTAATGTAAACGTGGACTTCGCCGACGTGAAGGCCGTCATGACCGACGGCGGCATGGCGCTCATGGGTTCGGGCCGGGCCAGCGGCGAAGACAAGATAGCCAAAGTGACCGAGGCGGCGCTCTCCTCCCCGCTGCTCAACCATCAGGAGATAAAGGGGGCACGGGACATCCTCTTCAACCTCTCGTACAGCCCGGGACAGATAAGTTTCGACGAAGCCACTTCCGTACTGGAGATGATTCAGCGCAAGGCGAGCCGCGGCATCGGCGACCCGCACTCGGCCAACATCATCTGGGGAGCCGGTGTAGACCCTTCGCTCGACGATGAAATCGTGCTCACCATCGTAGCGACCGGCTTCGACAACGTGAATGCACTCGGAACCCAACAGGGACAGCAGCAGGCCGCGGAACGGCCGGCAACCGGCGGAATTTTCCATACGGCGGGCCGCAAACCGCAGACAAACGCCAACGTCATCCACGTCCGGAAGACCAACCGGCTCGGCGACATCGAAAAATACCTCGCCACCCCGGCCTACATACGCCGCAATGTCCGGCTCACCAACGCCGTCCCAGGCAGCGGCAAGATATCGAAAGTCTCGATGAAGGACGAGACCGACGCACCGCAGCAGGCGGAACAGCCCGAAAACGACCTGTTCGGCCAGCACTGACGCTCCGCCGTCCGGATACCGGAACGGCAGCAAACGCCGCTTCCCGGTACGGCACGCACCGGGAAGGAACCAATACGGATGAATTTTGATACATTTTTGCAGCATATTCCTTTATAAGGGCTTCGACGGTTCGGACATCATAAGCCTCGTCATCCTGGCCGTCCTGATATGTATATCGGCCTTCGCTTCCGGTTCGGAGACGGCCCTCTTTTCGCTGTCGCCCGGCGACATCCGGACGGTCAAAAACCGTGGGAACAAAAGCGACGAAGCTATCCTGAAACTTCTGTCCACGGAGGATTACACGCTGGCAACGATATTGATACTCAACAATCTCGTCAATATCATCATCGTCATTCTCTCAAACAACATCATCGACTCCCTGGTCACATTCACCTCAGCAGGGTGGAACTTCGCATTCAAAACGGTGCTCGTCACCTTCATTCTCCTGCTGTTCGGCGAAATCATCCCGAAGGTGACCGCATCGCACTTTCCCCTCCGTTTCGCCAGTATCATCGCCGTCCCGCTGCTCGGGGTCAGGTCGGCCTTCAAGCCGCTGTCGTGGATACTCGTCAAACTGGGCGAACGGTTCAACCGACGGGCCGCGAAAAGCCATACGAACATCTCGATGGACGAACTGTCGGACGCCCTCGAAATGACGCAGAACCAGAGCAGCGAAGAGAAGAAGATGCTCACCGGAATCGTCGATTTCGTCAATACCAATGTCGAAGACATCATGCAGCCGAGGCTCGACATCACGGCAGTGAACGTGGAGTGGGGATTCAACGAAGTGCGCAACACCATCGTGGAATCGGGATTCTCCCGCATTCCCGCCTACCGCGACAGCATCGATAACATAGAAGGCATTCTCTACGTAAAAGATATGCTGCCGTTCATCGGCGAGAGCGACGACTTCCAATGGCAGAAACAGTTACGGGAAGCCTACTACATACCGGAACACAAAAAGATAAACGACCTGCTCGAAGAGTTCCAGAGCAACAAGGTACACATGGCCATCGTCGTGGACGAGTACGGCTCCACGCTCGGCCTGCTCTCGCTGGAAGACATCCTCGAGGAGATAGTGGGTGAAATAACCGACGAAAGCGACAAGGACGAAACCTTCTACCGCCGACTGGCCGACGGCACCTACATCTTCGACGGCAAAACGCATATCTACGATTTCCTCGACGTGATGCAACTCGACGACGATACGTTCGACGACGTGAAAGGAGAGGCCGAAACCATCGCAGGGCTGATGCTCGAAATCAAACGCGATTTTCTCAAAAAGGGGGATTCCATCACTTCGCACGGCATCACCTTCACCGTAGAATCCGTAGAGAAGCACCGCATCGAAAAGATAAGGATAAAACTTCCCGAAACGACGGAACCGACACCGCAAAGGGAAGCAAACTGACCTTCCACCCCATATGCGGAAAAGGGACAACAGAACGGCAACCCGACTGTCGCTCCCCGTTCTCCGGCCCCGCCACATCAGGCAGCTGGAAAATTACGATACCGTCCGAAGACAGGCAGAGCAACGGACAACAGACGAAACGACGGACAAACCGACACGAACGATAATAACGGATACCACCGACCGCATGGAAACGGTACGAAAGGAAAAGGTATGGCAATCGGCGGATACGACGCTGGTCATCACCCCGCTGCCGGTTACGGCAGCAGCCGCTTCCCTGCTGACGGAAAGCGACCGGAGACACATCGCCTCGCTGACCTGCGACAAACGGCGTAGCGAGCAGACCGCCTGGCGAAGCATCGTCCGCCGTTTCGCCGGAGATTTTCCCATCGCCTATACGCCTGCCGGGGCACCGTATCTACAAGGCGGCGGCCCGCAGATAGGGGTATCCCACACCGACAGCGAAGCAGCCGTCATCCTTTCGGAATGGCGGTGTGCAATAGATATCGAACGCCAGGACAGAAACTTCCGCCGAATCGCAGCACGCTTTGTCTCCCCGGAAGAGGCATCCATGTCGTGCAGCGACACAGCACTCTTCCTCCCCATACTGTGGTGCGCCAAAGAGGCCCTCTACAAATTCTCCGGCCGTACAGGGCTCGGCCTCATCGAAGACCTGCGCGTACTGCGGGCGGAACCGGACGCGGGTACCCTCATGGGTGCCATCCGCAGCACCGACGGAACCTGGCGGGAGTACCCCATGCACGCCTTCACGGGCGGAGACACCGTATGCGTCTGGCTGACGGACGGGGAAACCGCACCGCCCCCTTCCCCGCAATAATACGGATAAACAGCCATATCCGCCAGCCAAACTACACAATTGCGGAATTTTTAATACCTTTACGGATATTAACGAACCGATAATGACCGAAGCAACGAATCCCATATTCATCGCCGGGCCGTGTGTGATAGAGAGCAGCGAACTGCTCGACACGGTAGCGGCGGAACTCGTCCGCCTGCATCAGCAATCGGGCGCAGAAATCATCTTCAAAGCCTCCTTCGACAAAGCCAACCGTACATCCCTCAGCTCGTTCCGCGGACCGGGCTTGGAGAAGGGACTGCAAATGCTCGCAGACATCAAGAGCAGGTACGGCCTGCGCATTCTCACTGACATCCACGAAGCCTGGCAGGCCCAGCCGGCAGGAGAGGTAGTCGACATCATCCAGATACCGGCCTTCCTGTGCCGCCAGACCGACCTGCTCGTTGCCGCAGCGAAAACCGGTCGGACGGTCAACATCAAGAAGGCGCAGTTCCTCTCCGGCAAGGATATGTTCTATCCAGTCCAGAAGGTCAGGGAATCGGGCGGCAGCGAAGTATGGCTCACCGAACGCGGAAATATGTTCGGCTACAACAACCTCATCGTGGACTTCCGCAACATACCCGACATGTTCGAATTCACCCCGCGCGTCATCATGGACTGCACCCACTCGGTGCAGCGGCCCGGCGCAGGACGGGGTATCACCGGCGGCAACCGCGAGTTCGTCCATCCCATGGCCCTTGCAGCCAAGGCATTCGGGGCCAACGGCTACTTCTTCGAAGTACATCCGCAGGCCGATGAGGCGCTCAGCGATGCTGCCAATTCGCTCTTCCTCTCCGACCTTGAAAAAGTCATAACCTCACTCCTATGAGTCCGATAAAAGAGAGTGCCCTGAACACCTTCAGGGCGGAGGCCGAAGCGGTACAGTCGCTCGCTGGCCAGCTTACAGACGATTTTGAAAAAGCCGTCCGCGCGATACTCGCCACGCACGGCAAAGTGATAGTGACCGGCATGGGCAAGTCGGGCTTGGTAGGCCGCAAGATAGCCGCCACGCTGGCCAGTACCGGTACCCCGTCGTTCTTCCTCCATCCGGGGGAAGCCTACCACGGCGACCTCGGCATGATAGAGGCGGGCGACATCGTGCTCGCACTCTCCAACTCCGGCCAGACCGACGAGGTGCTGCGCCTCATCCCCTACCTGCAGGAGTGCGGCAACACGGTAATCGCCATGACGGGCAACGCCGGTTCGACGCTGGCCAAAAACTCCACCTACCACCTCGACGTATTCGTCAAAAGCGAAGCCTGTCCGCTGAGCCTGGCTCCGACCTGCTCCACCACGGCACAGCTCGCCATGGGAGATGCGCTTGCGGTGGCACTGATGAACGAACGCGGATTCCGGGCCGAAGACTTCGCCCGATTCCATCCGGGAGGCAGTCTCGGCCGACGGCTGCTCACCCGCGTAGGCGACGTCATGCGCAGCGAACATCTGCCGACGGCCTCACCCTCCAGCAGACTCGGCGAGGTCATCATCACCATCAGCGACGCACGCATGGGCGTGGCCGTCATTCTGGATGAAGGGAAGATAGCCGGCATCGTCACCGACGGCGACGTGCGCCGCGCCATGCTGAAATACGGGGCACGGTTCTTCGACATCACTGCGGACGAAATCATGACGCGCACGCCGAAAACGGTCAGCGTAGCCGACCGCCTCACGGATGCCGAACAACTGATGCAGGACAACAAGATACACTCGCTGATTGTGGTGGACCGCGACGGAAAGCTGGCGGGCATCGTAGAGCTCTACGACCTGATGCGCAGCGGAAAATAACCGGGGTAGTAGCGGGACGCACGGCGTGCCCCCACACATACGTTTATATTACACGACAGAGCCAAACCATCGTAAACCATGGATGTCAGGATAGCACAGGACTGGAAGGAGATACTCGCACCGGAATTCGACAAGCCCTATTTCGAGGAGCTCATCGGATTCGTCAAACAGGAATACGCATCGCGGAGGATTTTCCCGCGAGGCAGCAATATCTTCCGCGCATTCGACAAATGTCCCCTCGACTCGCTGAAGGTAGTCATCATCGGACAAGACCCCTACCACGGCGAAGGACAGGCCAACGGACTCTGCTTCTCGGTGAACGACGGAGTCCCGTTTCCACCTTCGCTGCGGAACATCTTCACCGAAATAAATGCCGACACCGGCGCACCGATACCGGCCAGCGGCAACCTCGACCGCTGGGCGGAACAGGGGGTGCTGCTGCTCAACGCCGTACTGACCGTCCGGGCACACGAGGCCGCCTCCCATGCAGGCAAGGGCTGGGAGCAGTTCACCGATGCAGTCGTCAAAGCCATTTCGGAGCGAAAAGAGGGGATAGTCTATCTGCTGTGGGGCAGTTACGCACAGCGCAAAGGGGCGATTGTAGACCCGACGCGCAACCTCATACTCAAGTGCCCGCACCCCTCGCCCTTCTCCGCCAACAACGGCTTTTTCGGCTGCCGGCACTTCTCGAAAGCCAACGAATACCTCGCCGGGCACGGCAAGGAGCCGGTGCGCTGGTAATCCGCAGTCTCCCCGGTACGGAACCGGAATCCCGGCTGCGGCAAACTGGAACAGAAGGCGGAACGATACACAAACCTACTGACACGGCAGC
>OCQB01000922.1_pt1 | contig 27204 bp, 23 predicted proteins | sample 1538631 | NCBI WGS metagenome assembly OCQB01 (sample SAMN04571713, study PRJEB22368) | human gut metagenome | biome: human gut; material: stool | host: Homo sapiens | place: Luxembourg | collected 2012-10-19
ACTTACAATGCTAAGTTAGAAAAAGAGATGAAAGAAGTTCCAGAAAGAAAACAAGCCATTCAAATTACTGTCGAAGCAATCGTAGGGAAACCACTAAAAGTAACAGTGAGCGATGGCACGCATACTGCTATGGCAAGTTCCTATATCGTAGAAAAAGCGAAAACAGCGCCTGTCACGAAAGAACGAATCGCATACCAGATGGAGAAGTTAGGAGGTACCTCCTACGTTGCTACAGAAATTCATGTGAATTCTTCTCCCAATGCATTTATTCCAATTGGAAACTTAAACGATGTACGAAGAAAAGCAATCGATGAACTAGAAAGACAAGAGACAAAAACGAAAACTGTGTCACTAAACTGGCATTTGCCAAAACGGACATCCGAAATGGTTACGAATATCGAACCGACGATTAGTGTTTCAGTAAAAAGCAAAGAACAATTAGAAGCAGTTTTATCGTTAGAACCAGACAGAGTGTATGTATCAGATGAAAAATTGTACCAGGAATACCGAGAAAGAAAAAATGTGTACTACCGATATCCAAAAGTGCATCCAAATTATCAAGAAAAAGAACGAGTAGTGATAGGCGAACTAGGTGGATTTACGAATAACCCAAAAGAGATGATTACTGATTACTCGTTAAATGCATACAATCATGAAACGGTCCATCAATATCTAAAAAAGGCGAAGCTTGTAAATTTATCTGTGGAACTAACGGATAATGAAATAGAAACACTGCTAGAGACATATTACGATGTTTATGGCACCTTACCAGCAGTAGAGTTACTCGTCTACGGTAGAACCGAATTGATGATGATAAAAAATGACTTTAGCGAAGTAGACTGTAAGAAAAAGTACGAATTAGAAGATCGTAATCATGCTTGTTATCCCTTAGAGTTTCATAAAGATGCCATGATTTTATATCACAGTAAAGTAAAAGATGAAATCGATCAAGTATCCAAGTGGCTTGGTAAGATTCAATCATTTCGAATTGACTTACTAGAAGAAGACGGTGAAACGGCTAAGAAAATTGTGAATCGTTTGAAAAAGATTTTACTTCATCCCTAAATATGATAAAATAAATGTAAGGTGATGCGTCATGTTAAAGAAAAAAGAAAAAGATAAAAAGCAGTTGCTAAAAAACTGGATTTTGTTAATTATCGTTTGCGTTATGACGATTTTAGTAGCTGTATTTGTAAGAAATTGGTATCATTCTTACCGCGAACTAGTAGAGTCTGGTGTTGCTGTGATGGATTCTTCTTTAAAAGAAGTAAACGACGTAGAGTTGTACAACTACCTGCTAGAGTCCCCACATGCATTCGTCTATGTTGGTACGAGTGAAAATAAAAACTGTCGTACATTCCAAAAAGAATTGGAGACATCTCTAAAAGAAATGAGCAAATTAGATCACGTCATCTATTTGAACATCAGTACCGAAACAGATGCATTCTACGAAGAATTTAACACCAATTATATGACAACGGAAGCATTAGATTCCGTTCCTGCCTTTGTCGTTTTTGAAAATGGGAAAGCCACTAAAATCTACAAAGGCGATAACCTTACGATCGACCAAGTCAAAGAAGTATTAGAAAGAAGTGACAACCGTGATTAACATCGTTCTCTATGAACCAGAAATTCCTCAAAATACAGGAAATATCATGCGTACTTGTGTAGCGACAAATTCACGTCTTCATCTAATCGAGCCCTTAGGGTTCAAATTAGATGATGCCCATTTAAAGAGAAGTGCCGTCAATTACATCGAACATTTAGATTATCATGTTTACCCGGATTTTGAAACGTTTAAACAAAAGAACCCTGGCACTTATTACTATTTTACGAGATACGGACATAAACCTCATACGAGTTTTGATTACAGTAATAAAGACGAAGAAATCTATTTGATTTTTGGCAAAGAATCCACTGGTATTCCAAGAGAATTGCTACAAAAGGATTTGGATCATTGCATGAGAATACCAATGACGGATCACGTCCGAGCATTAAATCTTTCAAATTGTGTGGCAATTGTAACGTACGAAGTATTGAGGCAACAAGATTACCGTGATTTACTAAGAGAAGAGCCACATAAGGATAAAGATTATATTATGACAGGAAAAGAAACTCACAACTAATATAAAAAGTAACACATGTTGTTACTTTTTTAATTTGGCAGAATACCTCTTTATTTTTTTGAAAAGTTAGGATATACTTATTATATGACAAAATAGAGAATAGGGAGGGATACTTGTGATACTTAGAAAACCGTATGCGTTTTTAATTAAGCACTTTAAAATGATTCACATCATCCTCTTCTTATTGGGATGTTTTGTACTTTATCAAACAAATGGTTTGTATTCGATGATTGAAGAATACCAACAGTTGATGATATATAATGAAACCGTAAATTCTGTTTTAATGTACGTATCGACACCGACGATTTTGGCATTAGTTGCTATTATAATCATTTCAGGTGTCTTAATTTATCTATTGTATTATAAGAAAAAACCTGTTATTTTCTACTTTTTGGTAATTGCTGAATACGGCTTTACATTAACGATAATGCTTCTTACTAAAAACTATTTTGATACAGCAAGTACCTTGGGAGACGTTGCCCAAATTAGAGCTCTGCATGATTTTACATTAATTACAATGGTCTTCCAGTACATTTTTCTGTTTTTCTTACTAATCAGAAGTATTGGACTAGATTTAAAAAAATTCGGATTCAATGAAGACCGTGAATTTATTGCTGAAGCAGGTGATGATGAAGAAGTTGAATTGGATGTCGAATTTGACTATCATGCAACATTACGATTTATCAAAGGAAAGCTAAGAGAATTAAAATATTTTTATGGCGAACACAAAAAATTATTGAATATTCTTTTGGTTGCTTTTATTGCGTTTGGATTATGGCAAGGATATACGTATGTGTTTGTTACCAATCGTGTCTATGCTCAAAACGAATATTTTAAAGCAAATTCGTACCGTTTTAAAGTAAATAATGTATATTTTACCGACAAAGATTATGCTGGCAATTTAATTAGTACGACAAACAAGTATATTATTGTGAGTTTAGATATCGAAAATGTAGCTTCTAAAAGTCCAATTGTGTTTGACTATGAAAAATGGTCTTTAGTAACAGATCGAAATCGTTATTTTCCAATTACTTCAAAAGAAGATGAATTTAAAGATTTGGGAACGACTTATAAAAACGATTTATTAGAATATCAAAAAGTTTATACTTTTGTTTTGGTTTATGAGATTAAAAATGAAGATTTGGGAAGTGCTTATACTCTGTATTACGAAGAAGTACATGATGTGAATAACGTTTACAATCGAAAAGTGAAAATTCAACCAGTGGATTTGACAAATTATCAAGAAACCGACACGAAATATATAGGGGAAGAAATGATAATTCCATTCTACGATGGCAAACAAAGCATCTTTACATTAACTAAATACTCCCTTGAAACGGAGACTGGATATTATTATGAAGGATGCGAAGCGGCCAATCGATGTGGTGTATACTATAAAACAATCGATTCTTCTACTTTAGGTCAAAACCAAAAAGTTTTGCGTATTTCTTACAATTCGAACTATAATACTGGACTTTTATTCAGTAATTTTATAACGAGACAGGGACGTTTAGTTTACCAGTTGGGAGATACAACTAAGACGACATCACTGAAATCAGCGGTTACTCGTAACTATCGTGGTAATTTCATATTTCTCACAGTTCCTGCTGAAGTTACTGACGCTTCGCGAATCGAAATTCAGTTTGTAGTAAGAGATAAATTATATCATTATATTTTAAAAGAGGAGAGAAAGGAAGAAACAAATGAAAGTACGTCTTAAAGATTTGATTAGAAAGTATAAGAAACAAATCACAATTGCCGCAGTTGTCGTAGGAGTCATTGCTATTCTTGCACTTTTATATCATTTTGTGATTCATCCGTGGTTTGAATTTTGGCAAAACGAAAATAAATTTAAAGAAGCGGCAGAAAAATATTATGAGCGAAATTCAGCAAGATTACCAAAAGAAAATGGCGAATATAAAACAGTCTATTTACAAGAATTATATTCGGAAAAATTTATCACGGAAACCTTATTTATTCCAAATACAGGTAGGCTTTGTTCGATGGAAGATTCTTGGGTTAGAGTATTTAAGGAAGATGATGAATATCACTATTATACGTATTTAAAATGTGGTTTTTATCAATCAAGCACAGATCACGAAGGACCTGAAATTACATTAGAGGGAGAAAGTCCATATTTATTATATTTTAATAGTACTTATGAAGATCCAGGTATTAAAAGTGTGATAGATGATAAAGATGGTGAGTTAGATATTTCCTCTGTAACAATCGATACGAGTAAAGTAAATCCAAAAGAAATTGGCACTTATCAAGTTACTTATACAGCATACGATAAGATGAAAAACAAAGGCGAAGTGACAAGAGAAGTAAAAGTTGTAAGTAATTTATCGGATTTGATAAAAGCCAATACCGATGAAACTCATACTTATAAAGGCTTTGCGGTAAATAATTACGTATTGTTTTCTGGGATGTTATGGAGAATTGTCGGTTTAAATGACGATGGTACGATTAAAATTGTTTTAGAAGATAGTGCTGCAAATTTAATCTATGGAGATTCATCTTATGATGAATCCAATGTAAAAAAATGGTTAAATAATGTATTCTATAACGCCTTAAATGATAAAGAAACATATATAAAGCAAGATAGCACCTTCTGCATAGATACCGTTACAGATTTGAATAATCCAACATGCAATGAATTAAGTACTCCAGCACCAGTTGGAATGATATCAGCAACAGATTATAAAAATAGTTTCAATGAAAATGGAGAATCTTACTTATTAAATATGGTTGGATTTTGGTTTACAAATCACACTGGAACAGCAAATTATGTATGGGCATCCTTTAGAGGTGCTCCAATGGATTATGAATGGGACAATTTAGGAGCAGTTAGACCGGTAATTAATTTACTTCCGGATCAATTATATGTTCAAGAAGGGGCAGGGACTTATGCCAATCCTTACAAACTTTATGACTATGAATATGGGAAAGAAAACGATTTGTTAAACACAAGATTGATTGGGGAATATGTAATGTATTCTAACAACGCATGGCGAATTACAGGTTTTGATCAAGATGGCAATATAGAACTTACAAATGCTGGAACATTACGAGATAGTAATAACCAAGATATTTATGCAATGTATAAAGATATATATGAATATCCAAAATTAGATCCAACGGACGAACTGAACTTAGGATATGTACTCGATCAAGAGGTTGCTTTACAAATTAGTGGACAATATTTAATCCGCCATGATTGGACGATTAAAGAGTTGTCGGATGCCCAATATGATCAAGCCAATACAACAACGATAACATCGTATGTTAGTTTGCCAAATTCTTCTGATTTATTTTCTGGAACAAATAGCAATTCTTCCTACAAAATTACACAGTATTGGTTAGCAGATTACATTACGATGTACCAAGAAGTTGTACCGGTTGTGAATGCAGTAAATGGCTATGGCTTTATCGTATCGATAAGAGAATATAACAGCAATGCAATTAAAGCCAAAGTATACATATCAAAAGATGCAAGGATTAGTGGCGGAAAAGGGACCGCTAGCAATGCTTATTATTTAAAATAGAGAGGTGAATGATATGAAACGGAATCGAAAAGAAAAACAAATGAATCGAATTGTAATGGCAGTATTTTTAATTGCAGTTGTTGTTTTATTAGCGGTGGAAGGATATAAAATATACCAAGAATACGCGAATCAAACTCCAGTTTATGAAATAGAAGATAGATTAGATCGGCTAGACCAAGTTTATTTAGACACCCAAGTACCAATCGGATGGGTTCGTGTCCAAGGCACCAATATTGATTATCCTTTAGTCTATGAAAGCGAAACCGTATATGAAAGCGGCGAAGACTATCTGTGGACAGTATATGTTCCAAATGGAGAAGGGGAAAACCGCTTGGCAATCTATGGTCACAATTGGAAAAACGTATCGTCTAATCCTTTGATTGTCGATCCAAATCAAACTCGTTTTGAACAATTAATGAGTTTTACAGATTACGATTTTGCAAAAGAAAATCAATATGTGCAAATTACAATAAATGGTCAAAATGAATTGTATAAAATCTATGCGGTTGGATTCGTCACTACCGAAGAAGATACAGGTTATTATACAGAAAATACGGAAGAGGTTGAAAATTATGCAGCAGCCGCTAAAGAAAATAGTTTGTTTGATTATGATGTAGATGTGTTAGGAACAGATAAAATTGTATCGTTAATCACATGCACTCGTTTCTTTGGACTAGACGGACCAACTCAATTTCGAGTCGATGTAAGAAAAGTAAGAGATGATGAAAAAATTACAAAAAGCAAGGTTACAACGACAGATAATTATGATATAATCAAATAAGATAGGAGGACTTAAGAAATGATAAAAAGTAAAAAAATAAAACGAACTACTTTCTTATTTGGTTGGACAGTCATGGTAGCAGCTTTCTTTTTAATAATTCCTGAAGTTGCGTATGCGTTACAAAACACGTCTACTCAAGTAGGAAACAATGATATGATTTGTACAGCAGATGGTAGAAGATATACAATTCGAGCAGTAAATTCATCATATCAACTTCAATTACAAAAATATTCAAAGTATATTACCGATAGCGATGTACACTATGGGTGTTTACAAGTTTATGTGACAAATCCTACAACTGGGAAACAAACATTGCAATGCCGGAACTATGATAATACAAACATTCCGATGAGGTTTACTGTAAAATATCAAGGCCGCTGCAAGAAAAGTACATCGGAATCTAAATTTAATCCTGATGGCACATTAAATGAGAATTTATTGAATTACTCTTATTTATCTTGCCCAGTAACGACGGATAATGTGGATGGAATTCCTGTCGATGAATGGTCGCCTAAGGATATCACCAATCAGATTACGCAAGAATATATAGTGGAAAGCAATTTATGGAAAGTTACTTTACATAATATTAAAGGAGTTAGTGCTCGCTTGGTAAATGGTACAAAAGCAAATTCTTCTGCCAATACGAAATTTGTTTTTGAAAATGATATCATGATAGGCGATGCTTCATACTCTAAATATAGTTACGGTTATGAAGGCAGCAATATCATTGGTGGAGATCCAATTTTAGGTGTAAATGGAGTTCGAACATACATTGCTGTAACTTCTACACCACAATCTACAAATGCTTCCAATGCACCAGCGTCAGAAGGATATGTACAAAATTTATATCGAAACGCAGTTGTGACAGATAATGGTGATGGTTCCAAAAATCTAGTCTTTTATATGTCACCAGGAAGCGAATTTTATATTCAATTGGTAATTGATAATACGGCAAGTTTGTGTCACGGCACGGAAGCAGCACACATTACTGGTGGTGTTTCTGTAATGGTTCCAGGCACAGTTTTGACGCAAAGTAGTCAGTGTCAAAATTATACTGCTTGGGCCGAAGGAACAGGTAACGATGTGATAAAAAGTTTGTATCAATCCTTAGTACCTGAGTGCTATAGACCAAATAATGACGTTGATTATTCAAAAATAAATACATATTATGAAAAAATCAATCACGCAACAGAAGTATTGAATGAAGTATTAACATCAATCCAAAATGCTTCACAAAATTCTTCTACGACTACTTCGACGGTTGCGTCTGAATGTAAATTTAGTTCAGAAGCAGGTTTAGAAAATAAACCAGTAAATACAGAATCATACTCTTATGTTGGAAAATTAAGTACAGCAGGCTATGAAGGTGATTTCGGAAAATATTGGGATGCCATTTGTACTGAAACAGTAAATGTCAAATTTGATCCTCCTAAAGCATTGAGTGCAGCAGGAGCAGCATTCCAATATCCTACTAGTATAACAGTAGTGAGAGAATGTAAACCTTATGTTGTCCAAGAGCCTATGTATAAAACAAATTGTACTTATACAGCAGAGTGTTGGGGTGGCCCTGCAAACCATGGCGGTGAAGCTGGAGCTGGACCAAATCGTGATTTTGATTCTTGTGTATATGACTGCGATGGCGGAAGTTATACTCAAAACTGTATTGATTCTTGCTATGCAGAAGTTTATGAAAATGAAAATACAGATTCCATCATTACTTCCTTTAATTTCTTTGCTGAAAATTATGGTAACAATACAGAAAAAGCAGCACAACCAATTGATGGATGTACTACCAGTGATTTAGGTAAAGTTTGGGATGGCAGAACGAGATTGCCACTTGCAAGTTGTAATTACGATACCGGAAATGCCAATGCTGGTGGTTCTAATTGTACTACCTCAATGTGCCGTACTGATCATGGCGTTTGGTATACATACTTAGATGGATGTAATGCTAACGGTTCTGTTTCTGGAACAGCATGTTATGAAGTTTACACAAGTTCTCCTCGTCCAAATTGTATTGAAGTAGAACAAAATGATTCAAATAACAAATGGTACGTAATTGATGAAAACGGAAATACTACTACAACTGAATATACAGATCAATACGCAATCCAAAGATATGAAGAAGAAATCAGTGCTGCAAACGAAGAATACAAAAGACTAGAAGCGGCAATGAAACAATTTAAAGATAATGAAAGCAATAACGCAGTTGCTATTATCGATTCTTATACAAACCAAACGGTTGGTCCTGAAACGGGATATGAACCAGAGATTTGGTATTTACATGAAGAAAACGGAACCACAACATATTTACAAAAAGAAGAATACATGCAACAATTTAACGTTGATCCAAGCCTTGGTAACAATGGTGGAGCACCAACATCAAGCAGTGTTCACAATTATCCATATCATGGTCAGGGTGCAGCTTATCAATCTATCACTTATAATGAGTGGAAAGTAACGAAGGCTTATGAAATTCGACTACCACAGATGTATGTATCAAACGTAAATGTTGGTGATTATAAATACGGTTTGACAACTCAAGATGAAAAAGCTGGATACACAAATGGTGGTAACAAATATTATTCTCATGTTTTATCAGATGGAATTAATGATGTTACATTATGGAAAAATTATTCAAGAGTAACAGAATTAAAGAGTGCACGCACCATTACAAACAACATTAAAGTAACGTATTCTTTAGGTACATGGAATCAAATTCAAAATTCTACAATTGATTGCTTCTATGGAATTCCTGATAAAACAACACCATACGATTATGATCCGGGAACATGTAACGAAAATGATATTTGTAGCGATGGTATTATCTACATTTGGAGAACAATTGACTTGTACGATATGTTCCCTGCTAACGAAACGGTAGATAATGGCATAAGACAGCCACGATGGAACTGGTCTGCAAGTGCTTTGGATATAACGAACCAACGCTATCCAGTTAATCCGCCTGAAGTAATTGATGATATCGAATCAAAAGGCGATACCATTTATGGAAACGAACAAGAATTAGATTACAAAATTATTCTAACAAAAGAAAATATTCGTAACATCCGCTCTTACAATAAATCACATGGAAGTTATACGGATTTTGAAGATATGACATGTACATATGACAATGTAAAAGGTGTATCCGTTTGTACGAGTAACTTATTACCAGCACAAGGTGGTACGAATGAATACATGCAACTAGTTGATAAAGGAATTGCAGGATGCAACAATGAACAAGGAGAACAATGTATTGACGGAGAATATACAATTACGAATGGGGTGGATGTAAATGAGTAAAGGTATTATGGCAGCCGGCATTATTATGTTAGGTGTTCTTACCTTCGGCTTAATCAATATTATTTCAAATTATACATCTGGAAATGAATTAGACTTTCAATTATTAAGAGATACGACGGAGTCAGCAATGCTTGACGCCGTTGATCTTGGCTTTTATCAGACATCTGGTGGCCAAATTAGAATGGATAAAGAAAAATTTGTAGAAGGATTTGTAAGAAGATTTGCTCAAAGTGTCAACAATGACAGAAATTACCAAATTGAAATCTATGATATCAATGAAACACCTCCAAAAGCAAGCGTACGAGTTGGTTCTAGTACAATGGCAACATTTGCCGATGTATCCTTCAATATTGAAAACAGAGTAGATGCTATCATTGAAACAAAGTATACGGATCCAAGAACATTGGACGAAGTAACAAATTATGATTAGGAAGGGATGATAAAATGGGAAACATAATGATTGGATTAAAAAAATTCTTATCCAACAAAAATACGGTAACCATCATTGGTGTGTTAGTAGCAATCGTCGTACTATACGTTGGTTATAACATGCGTGTTCAAGCCGCAGTTAATCCACAAGATATTCCATGTGCGACACAGACAATTAGTCCTGGTACAAGAATTACTGAGGATATGATTGAAATTATTCAAGTTCCACCTTCAATGTTAAAAGGTAGCCCAATTACAGAGGTTGCTAACATTGTTGGTAAATATGTAGCAAACGACACGGTAATTCCGATTGGAAGTTTATTCTATTCAAGAAGTGTTGTAGAAAAATCACAACTTGCTGATGCAATTATCCAAGATATTCCAGATGGATACGTATTGGTAAATATGTCAGTAGATACACAAAGTACGTATGGTAACTCAGTATATCCAGAAAATTATATCGATATTTACTTAAGAGCAACGAATCGTCTAGAAGAAGGAACTTCTAACGAAGAAGACCGAATCATGGTTGGTAAATTGATTGAAAACGTAAAAGTTATTGCCGTATTAGATAGTGCAGGTAACAACGTATTTGCTAACCTTGAAGATAAACAGACACCAGCAATGATCATATTCGCAGTTCCAGAAGAATACCATATCTTACTTCGTAAAGCAATGTACTTGAGAAGTTACGATGCTTCACTATTCATCGTACCAACAGATGAATCTTTGAAAGAGGAAAAAGGGGAAGTTAGAATTGCTAGCGAAGAACTAAGAGATTGGATTAATAGTGTAACTTATTGGACAGAAGATATGTCTGGTGGAAACATCAGTGCAACAACTGATAATAATCAAAATCAAGCTCAGACACAATAAAAAGAATAAGAATTGAAAGGGATGTGATTTATGAAAGAAAATATCTTTGACCAGATGGACTTTGGTCCGTTTAAAGAATACATTGATAACGACGATATTACCGATATTTCTTATAGTAATAATGGTCAAATCTGGATCAGATCCCTTACTCAAGGTTCTGTTCGTGTAGAAAATCCAAAAATCAACAATGCTTTCGTTGAAAAATTGGCATTTCAATGTTCTAACGTAATGGGAACGACATTCAACATGGCTAAGCCATTTTTGGATGCTGAATCTAGTGAATTACGTATGAACTTCGTTCATGAGTCCATTGCAACGAACGGCATTGCTTTGGTTATTCGTAAAACACCCGCCAAAATCAGATTGAAAGAAGACACCCTTTTACAAGAAGATTATGTTACCAAAGATGTCCATGATTTTCTAATTAAATGTGTCGAAGGTCACTGCAACATTATCGTATGTGGTGAAACTGGTTCTGGTAAAACAGAATTTGTAAAATACTTAGCGAGTCATACAAAAGCAAACGAGAAGTTGATTACGATAGAGGATACACTAGAACTTCACTTGGATAAGATTTATCCAACGCGAGATATCGTTGCTATGAAAACAAACAACATTGCAAGTTATACCGATGTACTAGTAACCTGTATGAGACAGAATCCAAAATGGATTCTACTAGCCGAGGTTCGTAGCGCCGAAGCGGTATCCGCAGTTCGTAACTCCATTTCATCAGGACACAATATCTTATCGACCATCCACTCTGATAAAGCAAGTGCCATTCCGTATCGTCTTTACAGTTTGATGGAAACGGATGTAGATGTTGACCAATTTTTAAATACGATTTATCGTTACATTCAATTGGGTGTCCATATTAAAGCATATTATAGTCAAAAGTATAAAAAGTTCCATCGTGAAATCGACGAAGTAACAGAGTTTTATGTAGATGATGATAACAAATGTGTCACCAATACAATTTATCAAAAAATGGGTGATAAAATCATCAGAAAAGCACCAAGTAATCACCTTAAGGAGTACTTGATGGGACAAAATGTCAGTCTGGATACAGATATCAATGCTGGTGAATCCACTGTCGATGAAGCAATGAAAGAATCCAAAAAAGCAGAAGAGGGAACCGAACTTACAATGGTAACCCCAGAAAATGCTCCGGCAATGAAAACGGATGGTCCGATGATGTATGATCCAAATCGAGTAGAGACGTTGAATACACCATCTTCTGTTCCAACTCAACCGACTTCAACACAACCAAGTAATTTGATAACACCTGCTACGATGGTAGCAACAAGTAGTATGGGAACACCTTCTGTATCTGTACCACAACCCGCATCGCAGCCTATATCGCAACCTGTTGTAAATAATCCAAATCCAACATATGTCGCACCAACGCCGGCTCCTGTAGTGACACCACCGCCGGTGGCACCAGCGAATCCAACAGTTAGCGATTTATTCTAATAAGGAGTTGATATTATGGAATTAATTATATTACTGGTCATTGCATTGTTTATTATGTTATACCGTAGTTATCGTGGTAATAACGTCTATAAGTACATTGTCGATCAAGTAAGTGTTGTATATGATAAGTTTGCTCCTTATTCATTTAAAGTGGTAAGAGAGAAAACGAAACAATTGGGACAAGAATATACACCGCGACAATACGCAACCCAAGTTGCTATGTTTGCGATATTCGCCGGTGTTATTTCTTATATGTACTTTTACAACATCATCGTATCCATTATCTACATCGTCGTTGCTGTATCATTTATTCCATACTTAGCATTCTTGAGATGTAAAAGAGTATATAGTGAATTTATCTTTGAACAAGTTCAAGTTTATACGACCAACACGATTATGGAATTTGCAACGACCCAAAGTTTCGTTAAAAGTTTGGAAGGTGTTGTAAACAGTGGTGTACTAGAAGATCCTGTTTTAACAGATGTTCAACACATGATTGATCTAGCATACGAAAATGGATCTATCGATGAATCATTAAAATATATGGATAATTTATACCATTATTATATTGTAAAAAACATGCATCAATTGTTCTTACAAATCACCAAAGAAGGTGCCAGAGATACTGGTGAATCGCTAGATAACATGCAAATGGATATCGATAATCTTGTTGAAAGCGTTTATCGTGACCGAATCGAACGTGCAACATTCCACAAATCGTTCTTAAAATATGGTATGATGCTATATTTAATGGTAATGTTAGTACAATACCTTTTAGGAAATGAGACGTACATTAAGATTCTAGATTTATGGTACATGCAACTGTTATTACACGGAATCTTAATTGTTAATTAAAGGTGAAAAATACTATAACGAGAATGTAGGTGCTGAATAATGGAAATAATTATAATCGGTGGAATATTATTATTCGTGTTATTGTATAATCAAACAATCGACGGTCAAAAATTCATTCGTGACAACGAGAAATATTTCCAAATGTTAAAAGAAGACGACTATGAATTCTTGGTCTATGCAAAATATGGTGAAAGTGTAGATGTTAATACATTATTCAACAAACGAATTACTTATGGATTCGTGACGATTGTAATTTTCTTATTTATTTTCTTGACAGATTTGAATTTAATTAACATTATTTTATCAATTGTTGTAGGGTTTGTAGTTTTTAAAATGCCATATAATAGCTTGCGCAGCTTTTATAAGCAACATTTACATGATATTGATGTTATGCTGCCATACTATTTAAAAGGGTTGGAAATTTTAGTACAACATTATACTGTACCAGTAGCGCTTGGTAAATCGATTGAAGATGCACCTGATATTTTTAAACCAGGCCTTCGTACTTTGATTTCTAGAATCGATGCTGGTGACTCTAGTATCGATCCGTATATGGAATTTGCTAATACATATCCTGTAAGAGATTCCATGCGTATGATGCGTTTGTTATATCGTCTTGGAATCGGTTCTCAAGAGAAGAAACAAGAACGACTATTGATGTTTTCTAGAACGGTTTCAAACTTACAAAACAAAGCCCGTGAAACAAAATATAAAGAAAGATTAAATCACATGGAAGGACAGACCATGTACATGTTAGTTGCTACTGGTGGTGGCGTCATGGTTTTAATCTTAGTTTCTATGATGTTTATGATGTAAATTGTCTAGTAAAATGTAAATAATATTGTTTCAAAAAGAAAATTATGGTATAACTAATAATAGAAAGGAGAATAGTTAAGGATGAAGGAAGCGACAGGTGAATTAAATATGACAGTTGTAACCATCATTGCAATTGGTGCTATCATTGCATTTTTCTGGATTATGTGGCCAAATATTCAAAATACAATCAATGACCAATGGGGCGCAATTAGTAACGATGATGATTACAACATCGTAAATGATTAAAATAAAGTAGGTGTTGAAATATGAGAGAAGCGATTGGCGGCGCTATGATAATTCAAATTATTGTTATCTTTATGCTTTTGATTAATGCATATCTTGCTTTTTCGGTAAGTTATACGAGAGCATTTAAGATGAAAAATCAAGTAATTAACATTATCGAAAACAGCGAAGGATATCCAACCAATGAGGATGTTGGTGGATGTATAGTCGATAATCCAGAAGGTGCAATTTGCCAAATTGTAAGTTATATCAACGAAATTGGATACAATGGAGATGACTTCCCAGAAAGAGATACGCTCTGTCCAACAGGCGCAAAAGGAAAGCAATTTGGATTGTGTATTATACCACATAAAAAAGATATTGCTGGAAACTCAAATGCCAGTCAATCGTACAGCGGTATATATTATACTGTTTATACATATATCAACATCAATATCCCAGTCATCAACAACCTGTTCAAGGGAATGCCAAACATTTTCCGAATTCAGGGTGAAACAAATACGATTTATTCGTCTGGGTTAACGAACATATTTACAGAATTGTAAAACAAAAAATAAAAGGAGAGGAACAAAATGAACGTAATTATAGCGAATCAACAAAAAGAAATCATTGCTGGCTTAGATATTGACATTATAAAATCTTTAGATGGTGAATTTGATGCTGATGAACTAGTCAGTATGTTCCAAAACTTTTATTTCGGTAAGATGATTTTGGATTTGACAGCGGTAAGGGATTATAAAAATTTACAAAATATTCAAAAGTTATCGATGGCATTAGATGTAGAAAAAATTATAATTCTATTACCAGCTAGTGATCCAGAATGTACATCCAATGCCTTTTTATCCCAATTGATTTCAATGGGAATATATAACTTTACAACTAATTTAGAAGGTTTAAAATACCTATTTGACCATCCAAATACGTATCGCGATGTTGCCCATATTCAACAACTTGGGCAATTATCTGCCGGTGAAACAGGAGATGGTGGCACTGGTACAGTAGTTAATGTTACAGTTCAAGGAGATGTCAATCAAACTGCAACTGTTCTTGGATTCAAGAATTTAACAGACCATGCCGGTGCTACTTCTTTAATCTATATGATTAAGAAGCAGTTGGAGCATCATGGCGTGCCAGTAATTGCGATCGAACTGAACAAACGTGACTTTATGTACTTCAATGATAAATCGATGCTATCTCTTTCAGTAGAACAATTGCCAGCAGAACTTCTAAAGCATAAGGATGTAAAAGTTATTCTTTTAGACATTAATGATACAAATAGCGAGGAATCTTGTGGTGACGTTTTCTATTTATTAGAACCTTCTACCATAAAATTAAATAAATTACTACGAAGAGACCGTAATGTATTCCAAAAAATGAAAGCAAAAAAGATTGTTTTAAATCGTAGTCTTTTATCATCTTCTGATGTAGCTGATTTGGAATATGAGGCAAAGGCAAAGATTTTTTATTCCTTGCCTCCTTTAAACGATCGAATCAACAATAATGTACTAGATGATTTTCTAAGTACAATTGGAGTATTGAAAGTAGGAAGTGGATCTAGCGGCAAGTCCGGTGGCATGTTCTCCTTCTTTAAATAAAATTTATTGACAATAAAATAACGAATCAAGTATAATAGATTTATACATAGGAGGTTATTATATGGATTTGAGTTTATTCCAAGTACTAGCAACAGATGCTTGCGGTGGAATTTTACCAATTGTTAAATTTATTAGACAAGGTATTTTCCCAATTATCCAAATTGGTATCCCAATTATCTTGATTATTATGGGCTCTATCGATTTAGGTAAAGCAGTTTTATCAAGTGATGATAAAGAAATTAAAGGTGCTACTGGTCGTTTAATCAAACGTGCTATTGCAGCCGTTGCAGTATTCTTTGTTACGACAATTGTAACAATCTTAATGGATATGTTAGCAAACACAGGTGCTGTTGATGGTGACGATGGTGATACAACTGGATGGGCAGCATGTTGGTCAGCAGCTAGAAATTAAAAATTTGAAATATTTAAGAGAAAAATAAATTATACAACAATTGTATAATTTATTTTATTTTGTTATAATGGATATGAGATGAGTATAGGAGGTTTATTATGGACCGTAGTAAATTATATAAGGTTATTATCATAACGGTTGTTGTGATTTTAGTAGTTGTTGGCCTTTGTGTTGGTTATTATTTTATTTTTGGAAACAAAAAGAGTTATTCAGCTATTGAAACGATTATGGAAAATGCCGCTGAAAGTTATTATGATGATCATGCAGAAGAGTTGCCAACTGAGGCAGGTGCAACTGTAATTATTTCTGTAGATACTTTGGTAAGTGGTGAATATATGGATAGCATTGCAACACTTAGCAAAGACGAAAAAACAAGTTGTACAGGCGAAGTTCGTGTTATGAATAACAGTGGAAAATATCAATATGTTGCCAATATTGATTGTGGTGATACTTACCAAACAAAAAACTTTAAAGATTATATTTTAGAAAATTCAAAACAGGTATATGATGGCAGTGGAGTCTATGAAATGGATGATCCATCTGCTCCAGCAAATGCGGATGGAACTTTAGCAAAAAAATGGGTATTTAAGGGTGAAAATCCAATGAATTATATGGAGTTTTCTGGAGCTACTTGGAGGATTGTAAGCTTCAATGAAGATTCTGTTGAACTAATTTATACCTCAGCAATCTATAATAATGAATTTGATGACAGATTCAATACAGATACGAATGCTAATGATGGTATCAATAATTATTCATTAAGTCGTATGAGAGAGTATTTGAATCAAAATTATAGTAAGATTGTTGATAAAGATTATCAAGACTATGTCGTACCTCACACAGTCTGTGCAGGTATTCGTCCATTTAATGATTTATCTGTCGATGGTTCTAGCGAATGTGCGACAAAAATTACGGGTGAACTAATTTCTTCTGTTCCACTATATGAATATATGAGAGCAAGCTTGGATTCCAACTGTACTTCTTTAAATAGTACATGTGCAAACTATAATTATTTATCAACATTAAGAAACTTCTGGACAATCACAGCGAGTGATATCAATTCTCATACTGGTTTCATCGTAGAACGTGGAGCTATCGAATATTATGAATTGAGTTACGCATATGGAATTTACCCGATTATTTATATTACAACAAACATTTCAAATGTATCTGGAACAGGTGCTTCTGACGATCCATTTGTAATTAATAACGCATAGGTGGGATAAAATGAAGAAAATAAATTATTTGATTCTCTATTGTTTAGCTTTAATGCTATTGATGATACCAAATACAGTTTTTGCAGCTAGATGCAGCACCTCAGGAATTGATGCTGGAAAATGGCAGTTTTCTGAGACTATAAACGGTACTGAGGATGATGTGACCGGCGTATTTAATGATATGGGAAGTTCTGGAAGAATGTGTTGTAGTATCGGTTCTGTTAGTGCTGGAACACAACAGTTTTTATGTGATATTTATACGTTAATTGATAATCAAGAAGGTAACGAGGTAAATGATGACCGAGTTTATGATCCAGACAATGCAATTACATGCGATTATAGTTTAGATGGGTATACGTATGATTATACAGAGTCTAGTACTAGCGATACAACTTCTCAAAATGCCAATACGACCACATGCTGTAAAGAACAAGCTCATAATTCTGGAAATTATACATGCTCCTATTATGTTGCTCAAGAAGTAGTAGACGACGGATATGAAGCCGGTGGTAGCGCCGGAACGGATGCAACTGGTGAAAACAATTCAAACAGTGAACGAGAAGACTTAGAAGATTTAAGAGGGGATTTGAATGCAAATTGTGATGCTATCTTTGATTCAGAAGCACAAGCGTTGATTCAAAGAATATTTAGTATCATTTGCATTGCCGTACCTATCATATTAATTGTACTTGGAAGTGTAGATTTTGCAAATGCAGTTTTATCAAGCGACCAAGAAGCAATGCAAAAGGCTGTTAAGAGATTTACAACGCGTTGTATTGTGGCGGTGGCAATATTCTTCTTGCCAATGCTTGTTAATTTAATATTTAGCCTCCCAGGAATGGATGCTGTAAGAGGTGTAATTTTTTGCGATGTATAAAAGAAAACATAAAAGTTTTCTTTTTTGTTAGATTTTGTAAAAGGTATGATATAATAATAGTGTGAAACTTGTTCGGCTTTGACTTGGTGAGGAGGTAAAAATATGAATGACGGTGCCTATAATTATTTTTCCAGTCTAGTATTACAATTTTTAGGTTGGATTAGTTCATTAATTTATGGAATGGTATCCCTAGTAACAGAAGGTTTTTTTAACTTGTCCTATATTCAAATATTTAAATCTGATGTCGTGGAACAAATTACAGCTAGACTATATGTTGTACTAGCGGTATTTATGATTTTTAAACTTGCATTTTCTTTGATTCAATATTTAGTCAGTCCTGATCAAGTAAATGATAAACAAGCTGGTATGGGAAAAATGGTAAGTAGGACTGCCACAGCGTTTATTATGTTAATTGGAGTTCCAATTATATTTACCGAATTTGTGTTCGGACCAGAAGGCGCTTCCCCAGATCATACTTATCAAGCAATCATAGCAAGGACAATTCCTCGAATTATTTTAGGAAGTAATGTTGACACTAGCAACTCGGATGTTGGACGTTCGATGGGAGAAACAATGGCTGCAACCGCCTTTTCTGCATTTGTTCAACCCAGAGAAGGATGCAATGCCCCTTCACTGACAACTGCAACGATTAGCGATATCGCGGATGCAACTTATGCAAGATGCTCAGATGTTGTCGATGGAGGAGAGAGCAGTATTTTTGCATATGACTATAACTGGTTGTTCGGATTAGCTGTAGGTCTTCTGATGCTAGTTATAATGCTTTTCTTTACAGTTGATATTGCAATCCGTGCAATTAAATTAGGCATTTTAAGAATCGTTGCTCCAATTCCAATTATATCTTATGTAGATCCAAAAAGTGCCAAAGATGGAGCATTTAATAATTGGTTAAAATCTTTGATATCTACTTTTTTAGAGTTATTTATTAAAGTAGCTGTTATTTATATAATTATCTTCATCATCAATGAATTAACTTCAGCAGGAGGTGGATTCTTTGATAATGCTGGTTTAGATGCTGGTGAACAGATGTATGCAACAGTATTTATCATTATTGGTATGTTATTATTTGCAATGCAAGCCTCTGCGTTTATTAAAAATATTTTTGGTATCAAAGACCAAGGCTTGGGAACTGGACTTGGAATGTTAATGGGAGGTGCAGGTGCATTACTTGCCGGTGGCGGTATAGCTGGAATGGCTAAAGGTATGATGCAAGGTGCTTCTGATGGCGCTCAAGGAAAAGCTAGCTTTGGTAACTTTAACAAAGGAAAAGAATTGGCTGCTAAAACTGCCAAAGGTAAGGCCCACGCTCAAAAGAAAGAACTTGCTCGTAATAAAAAGCTAGCAGAGAAATTTGGATTGGACGAACGTTATGAAAAGGCGGAAGAAGCTGCATCTGCTTTGGAAAGTCAAGCAGCAATGGCAGAAGCAAAAGCGTCAGTTGATGGTGCTAGTGAGCAGGACAAAATTAATGCAGCAATCTTACGTCAACAAGCAACCCAAGCACGTGTTGCTGCTGATAAAGCTAAGAAAGATAAAGATGATCCATGGGGAGCTTGGGCAAAAGGAAATACTCCAGAGGGCAAAGCTAAATATCATGCAACACAGTTTGCTCAAAGTGTAGGAAATGCAGTGCGGCATCCAGTACAAACCGCAAAAAAAGCTGGCGGAACTTTTAAAGCAGATTATGATTTATATCGAAACACTGGAAGCGGTAGAGGAGATGCATTTAATAATGCAGTAGATGATGCTATTACTAGAAGGGCACAGGCATACCAAAGTAGCGAGTTAAATCGCCAAAATGCTAAATCTCAAAATATTAATACAGCTGCTGCTCAAGCTGAATTTAATAAAAATAACGGCTTTGGGGGATTGCCTGACAACCTTGGTGGCCCTAGTGGCTCTGGCTCTGGTGGTCCTGGTGGCCCTGGCACTGGCGGAACTCCATAATTGTGAAAGTGAGTTGAATAGAAATGGGAAATTACTTAATACCAGCAAATACCAAAAAAGGTACTTTAATATTTGGTCTATTTCGTGAAGGCGACTTAATTATATTTGGTATTGGAATCGGAATAACGTTTATAATGCTATTGGCATTTCAACAGCAACTAGCAGATACCATGACAGCAGTCATGTGTATCTGTCCTGCTATGATTGCAACTTTGTTAGTTGCTCCTGTTCCTTATTATCACAATGTAATAACGGTTATTCAGGAAGCATACGAATTTATTTCTACAAACCAACGATTAATTTGGAAAGGATGGTGTTTTAAAGATGGCACAGATGCGAAAAAGTAATTATACAGAAGACTGGTTGCCAATTCAGGGGATTAACAATGGTATGATTTTGTTACCTGGTCAAATGCGTGTCACAGGTGTAAAAATCACTCCAAGAAATATCTTTATCTTAGATGAAGATTCACAAACAAATATATTGATAGCGTTAAAAAACTTCTACAATACGTTAGAGTTTGAGTTCTGGTTGGTGGTAGCAGATAGACCGGTTGATATTTCTGTTTACTTATCGCAACTGCAACTTCTTTATAACAACACGGCAGATCCTGCTAGAAGAAAATTGATTAATGAAGATATTCAAAAAGGAAATAGCTTTATGAATAACAACGTTGTAGATACAGAATATTTTATTCTTTTCAAAGAAAAAAATATGGAGATTCTACAAAAGAAAGTTCGTTTACTAATCAACGGCCTTTCAAGTTGTGGCTTGGTTGCTGCACAAATTAGTAATGAAGATGCTAGAATTATTTTAGATAACTTCCTAAATGGTGGAAGAACGACTGAGTTTGGAACGGTGATGCCAATATGATAGATATCAAATCGCAAATTGCTCCGAAAGGATTACATTTTAATCCGAGTGATTTCTTTATCAGTGATAAATATGCGACAATTTTAACAATTGTTTCTTATCCAAAATACATCTCACCTGGTTACTTATCACAACTAACCAGTATGTCTGGAATTAAGATTGTCATTAAACACATTCCGGTTCCTTTTTCATCTATGTCTAAAATGTTAAATAAACAGATTGCAGATTTAAAAGTACGTTATCAAGATGAAAAAGATAATACGACAAAGGAACGAATTCGTCAAGACTATGAATCTTTGGAATCTTTCGTATCCATGTTAGCTGGAAGTCAATCAAAAATTTTCGACTTCCAAATGCACATCATGATTACAGCAGATACAAGAGAAGAGTTAGAGTTAAAGAAAGTTAACGTTAAGAACTACCTTGATGCGATGGAATTACGTGGAATCCCGTTACGATTTGAACAAGAAAAAGTATTAAAATCAATTCTTCCAATATTCCCAAAACAGGATATTGAAGACCGTATCGGTACTCCAATTCCGTCTGTAACAATAGCAGCAATGTATCCGTTTATCTTTGATACGATTAAAGATCCGGGATTATCAACTTTACTTGGTGTCGATTTTTCTGGTGGTGTTATTCTATTTAATCAATTCTTATACCAAATAAAGAAAGAACCGAATAGAAATAATGCCAATTTAATCATTTTAGGTACTTCTGGATCTGGTAAATCAACCGCTGCCAAACTAATTTTACGTGGACATATCAGAAATGGGTGTCAGATTGTGGCTATCGACCCTGAAAACGAAATTGCCGATATGGCTAATGCTTTTGGAGGAGATGTTATTGATATCGGTAAGGGTGGAGATTTCGGTATGATTAACCCTTTGCAAATCGTATTAGATGCTGATGAAGAAGAAGTATCACAAGGTATGGGATATACAATTCTTACTCGTACCTTACAATTTTTAAAAGCATTCTTAAAATATTATGATCCAACGGTAGAAGAAGATGTATTGACATTGTTTAGTGAAATCGTTCAAGATACATATGCTAGATTTGGTATTAACTTTACAAGTGACTTTTCAAATTATAGACCACAGGATTATCCGACGTTCTCGGATGTTTATGCAACAATCAAAGGTAAGTTATTATCGATGACGGATAAGACACACGAACGTGATATCATGGAACGTTTGGAACTTAAGATTCGTCCATTAACAAAAGAATTGAAGTATTACTTTGATGGACATACAACTGTTGCTACTGATAGTGACTTTATGGTATTCAACATCCGTGAATTGATGAATGCCGATGAAAATATCAGAAATGCATTATTCTTCAATGTATTGAAGTTTGCATGGGGATTATGTCTAGATAGAAGTAAAAATACAATTTTAATGGTTGATGAAGCCCACGTATTGCTATCCGGAAATAACGTTCTTGGTGCGGATTTCTTAGCACAAGTTCAACGTCGTGCCAGAAAATACAATACAGGTTCTATTATCATTACGCAACAACCAAGTGACTTTGCTAATCCAGCAGTTATTACACAAGGAAAAGCCATCTTCGATAATGCTTCTTATTACCTAATCATGGGATTAAAGAAACAAGCTACAGAAGATTTAGGTCAATTGATTGACTTAAATGATAATGAAAAAGAAAGTATTAAACGTTATTCACAAGGAGAAGCATTATTTGCTTGTGGAAATAGACGTATGAGAATAAATGTTATTGTAACTAAAGAAGAATTAGATTCTTTTGGCTCAGGTGGAGGATTATAGTTTTTCTATAATCCTTTCTTTGTAAGAGAGGAGGTAAACAGTGAATAATAAAAATGAGGGCAATTCCTTAAAAATGATATTAGATTATATAAAGAAGATACCTAGTTTTGTAAAATTAGGATGTACAACTAGTTGTTTACCTTTTCTTGGTTGTTTTGCGATTGTTCTTGCTATCTTATTTGTTATTATTTCAATTACCGGAATGGTATTCGAATGGACTGTAAGTATTTCTGATGGCAGTGGTACGTTGAGTGAGACACTTGGCAATTTCTTTGATGGAAATGGCTGGTTGACAGATGAGGAATACCGCGACGAACAAGAACGAAAATATTATCAAAAATTAGCAGACGTATATGAAAAGTATAACTCAGAAGCATTCGATAATATTAAGATTAACACCTCTTTAATCACAGCAACGTTATTTTATAATAAAGCTGGTGGAGATCTTCAAGATGATTATATCAGTCCTTCTTGTGATCCATCTAGTGACACTGATGATTGTGCCGTTAATTCCGACGAAGAAATGGGCGATTTTTACAGAAATGCACGTGGCTATATATATACGCTTGCTAAATACATGGTTGTGTACAACAGGCCTGAAACACATTGTAATAATTATTGTGATCCAAATAGTCCTTATTATCCAGGAGGACCACTTCCAACCGAATGTACAGAAGGTTTAATCACAACAACACCGGGTACAATTCGATATGACCCAGATGGTAGTGGTATTTTACCGGAGTGTGCCAATGAAAATCAAGCGAATAATGGAATTTTATCAGAAGAATGTCAATCTGCAGCAGCTAGGGAATTAGCAGAAAAGCCTTGGGAATGGGGAGATAATACACAAGGTTTATTTGAAGGATATACCACGAGAGATATTTACACGACATATCAAGCCAATGTAGATGCGAATGGAAACGCTTTGTCATATCCAGTATGTATGTATGATAATATGTCTCAAAAAGAAAGAGATGAAATTGAGGATTTATGCGTAAACAATAGTTTATACAGAAGTATTAGCAGTTTGTATGGTCGTTTTGTAAATATTGGTTGTGAATCAGCAGATGAAGATGAAAGGCCTTCTAGTTGTAATAGTTTACAATCTCAAATTAGTCAGAAAGAAAGTTCTTTACAAGGTGGAACTAAGTTTGGTGAATTTATCAGCATTGGTCATAATGGTAGCTCTGGAACTTCTTGTGATTTTACTTGTCCATCTTCTTTCGATGTTTCGAATGGCTCAGAATGTCAACAAGAAGAAGTAGAAGGATATTATTCAGTTGAATGGAAAAAATATCAAGTTTATTATTATAAATTGATGACGCGACCAAAGAGTTTTTTGAATATTGGAAAAGAAGAATCATTTATTGAAGATTATTACCACGATTATATTGAAACCTCTGAAAATGCAACAGAAGAAGAAAAAGAAGAAACCATTGTAGAAATCGCCGATGGTATTTACGATTTACTTTATTCCATTATTGGTTCTGAAGAAGAATACGAAATGTACGTGGCAGGTTCAGGACCTGGTGGATATATTACATCGTATATTCCAGGTGATTCTGGTCCATGGCAAACATGGACACAATTTGGACAACCTTGGTCGGCTTTAAGTCTAGGAGGAAGTTCTTTAACCGTTAGTAACGCAGGATGCCTAGTAACGTCAATTGCCATCCAGATTGCTCGGTCTGGTTTATGGCCAGGAGAATTTGATCCAGGTGTACTAGTAACACAATTAAATGCCACCGGTGGATTCTCATCCGGCGGAGCATTACAATGGGGACCATTGCGTGCTGCTTTACCAGCCGGAATGACAATGGAATGTGATACACGAGATGGCACTTGTCCAGCTACTATCGAGTATATTAGTCAATCCGTAAGTGCTGGTAAATATGTTGTATTGCGAGCAAAAGTAAATCAACACTGGGTAGCAGTTGATTATGTTTCTGGAAATGATATTTATGTATACGATCCAGGAGTTACTCATACGACATCTCTTCCATTATCACAAATCAGTAGCAGTTATGATGGGTTGAGTAACTTGCGATTCTTAGTATTCTCTGTATCAGGATAAAAGGAGGACTTATTATGAAATTCAATAAGAACTTTATTATACTTGTCATTGCCGCAATTGTTTTATATTTAATTATTATGGCATTACTGTTTTTCCGCAACAATAGCGACAACTGGAACGAGGCACGTACAGATTATTTAATGGTAGGTTATAATGAATTGTGGCGAATTCGTGGCGAAGAGGTCACAACAGTAGATCAAAAAGATCGTGCCGAAGTTTTCGGTAAAAGAGTTTTTGATATTTACCAAAACACCAACTACATTGGACATTATGCATTAATTCCTTTAGATAATGGCATGTTTCAATATCGGAATGATGGAAGAGTATTAGTAGATATCTATCCAACTTTGATTGCATATTCTTCTATCAATAATACAGAATTTAAAGTGGTTGAAAATGTGGATTCGAGACCTGTTACAAGTGATGAGTTTACAAGACTAGAACAATATATTCCAGAAGAGGCAAAAACTCCTTATATCTTTAACGAGCTAATGACAAATTATAAATTAACTTACGATTTTGATAAAGATGGAATGAATGAAATAGTCTATAGTATTGGTTCGCTATTTAATGACGAGTATTCAGATAGCGAATATGTATTCCAACTTGTTTTATACGAAGATGACAATGGTACCATTCAAGAAGTAGTAAAGGAATCAGTTCCTCGTTCAGAGCAATATCTAGATGCTTATCAATATGAATTTTTAGCAGTTTTACAATTCTCAAATTCTGAAAAATATAGTATAGTATTTAATGGATATCGCCCAATGGGCGGACTAAATGATTGTCCAATCTTAATGTCTTTTGATGGATTTAATTCATTAAGAACTGTGAAATCATGTCAGGAGGTTGAAAACTCATGAAATTAAAGTTTAAAGCAGAGGCACAAGATGTTGTAATATTTATTATCTTTGCCATTTTCTTATTGTATATTGTATGTTTAGCAGTTTTGAATTTGCCAAATCTTGCTGCCGAAGGAACGTTTTATGGCTTAAATCCAATCGATGCCTTTGATTCTGACCATGTTGCGGCCACCATCATGTTTTACTTACTGGCATTGGGTGGAATATTCGCTAGCGTCAGTTCCTATTTCTTTGAAATGGAATCCGGAATTGGTTTCGGTTTCGGTAAGAAAACAGAAGGTTACAGTAGATGGGCTAAGCAAAAGGAAATTACGAGTGATAAAGGAATCGAACGAGTAGACCCACATGCAGAACGTACGAATGCTGCTGGTGTTCCTTTGGTTTTAAAAGAAAATGAAGTTTACGTAGATAACGGTGAGTACCATACATTGGTAATCGGTGCTACTGGTTCTGGTAAAACACAGACCGTCATTTTCCCAATGGTGCAATTACTAGCCAAACATGGTGAGTCTATGATTATCACGGACCCAAAAGGTGAAATTTACGAAACAGAATCCAATATGTTACGGGAAAAAGGATATCAAATTTTGATTTTGAATTTCCGTGATCCGCAACGTGGTAGTTCTTGGAACCCGTTAGCACTTCCTTATGAAATGTATAAAAACGGCAATCAAGATAAAGCCATCGAGTTGTTGGATGACCTTGCTGCCAACATCTTGTACGACGAAAAAAGTTCGAATGCCGACCCATTCTGGGAGAAAACATCTGCAGACTACTTCTCAGGTATTGCCTTAGGTATGTTTGAAGATGCCAAGCCAGATGAGATTAACATCAACTCCATCAGTTTGATGACGACCGTCGGAGAAGAAAAATTTGGTGGATCTACTTATGTTAAAGAATACTTTAGTGCAAAAGATCCTAGCAGTGCTGCTGCAATTAATGCATCCAGTACCATCATGGCACCGAATGAAACAAAAGGATCTATCTTGGCAGTATTTAAGCAGAAGATCAAATTGTTTGCATCTCGTGAAAATTTAAGTGAAATGCTATCTCACAGTGACGTCGATTTGGCAAGTATCGGAAAACAGAAAACGGCT
>OCQB01000926.1_pt1 | contig 27093 bp, 39 predicted proteins | sample 1538631 | NCBI WGS metagenome assembly OCQB01 (sample SAMN04571713, study PRJEB22368) | human gut metagenome | biome: human gut; material: stool | host: Homo sapiens | place: Luxembourg | collected 2012-10-19
GTGAGCGTGTCGAAGCCCTGGAAAAGGAGAATGTCAAGCTCCACGCATCCGTTGCGCTCAAGAAGAACCAGCTTGAGGAAGAAGCCGATACGAAGGCGAGCCAGAAGGCCGCGGAAATGGTGGCTGGCATGGGGCATAAAGCCGCGGCGGATAAGCCGGAAGACGGCGAGGAAACCCCCTCTCTTCTGGAGCAGTATACGGCGCTTTCCGGAGATGAACAGCGGAAGTTTTATGCAGTCCATAAGGATAAATTGGCGGAACTTTGCAAGTAAACACACAACATTAACAACCAAACTATTATTTACGATCATGGCACTTTCTGACGCACAAAAGGTAATTATCCACGGAGAAGTTATTACGTCTTTACGTAAGGCACTTGTTCCGCTCGAATTTCTCAAGAAAGATTTTCGCATGGAGTATGCTTCCCAGCTTGATTTTAAAAATGTCAAGACATCGGGTGAAGTAATTGAGAATCCCTCGTCTTATCAGAATGACAAGGAAAACAACGGGGATTTGATCAAACTTTCCCTTACCGAACTGCATCAAGCTTGGCGCATTACTCCTGCTGAAAAGCGTAATGGCTGGAAGCTGGCTGATCTGGCGAAAACGAACTCTATTGCTTTTGCCAATGACTTGCACAAGCGCATTATGACTCTTATTCCGGCAAGCGGGTCAAAGGTCATTGGGACTGCTGATAAATTCAACAAGCGTGGCTGCATCAATTTAAGTGGGGATATTGAATCTGATGAACCCAGGCTGTTATTGACTCCCGATTATTACCGGGCCATTCTTCCGGAAAACACTACGGAATTTAAGCTTGATGGAGGCGCCTATGGGTTTGAGTCCATCCATAAAGCAAAATCTTCCGTCTTTTCGGAAGATGTTGTTGGCGTAACTTACGAAGGCAGCGCCATTGCCGTGGGGTCTGCCATCCCGGAAATTGACAATGAGCTCAAAGATGACATCCATTGTGAGCTTATCTCTATTGATGGTCTTGCAGGTCTGACGGTGATGTTCTGCAACTGGCTTGACCGCAATACCCGCGCAGAATGGGCCTCCCTGGGCCTGATGTTCGGCGCCAAGATACTTGAACCTGACAAGGTGAAAGGGTATGTTGCAGCGGCTGTCACGCCTCCTGAAAGCTAATTTTCTTTGCATTAACTGCTGGTGTTCACCGTCCCGGACTTGTCCGGGGCGGTTTTTTTGTGCAACGCCCCGCCATTTATATGAGATTCACAGATGCGGCCAACGCCGCGCACCGGCGCATAAATCAGGTATTGCCACAGGCGGAAATAGCCTACCAGGGAAAGACATACCGGGGGTATATGAACTCCCGTGACGTAACCCTTGAACGCCAGGAGGGGGGATATTGCAACCAGCGGGACCGCATCATTCACATCCAAACGGGGGACTCTTTCCAGGTAGGGGGCCGCGTGGAATGTGAAGGAATGAAATTCAAGATCACCGCAGTCACAAGTAATTGCGTTTACAGGGTATTAACTTTATCAGTTGATTTGTATGATTAAATGCAACGTGGAAGGGCTCGACAAAGCTATCAGGGACGGGCACAAAAATATTCAGCGTTTCGGGGGGCTGTTCCTGGACATGTACGCATCCAATGTAGCCCGCGGTATGTGTTTTAACGCGACTTTGCCTTTGGGGAAAAACCGGAAATCCAAGGTGGCCGGGCGAAAGTCCGGGGAAGGTTCTGCCAGCCGTGACATTGCGCGGGCTGTGGGCGCTCCTGGGAAGGCTTACAGGATGTTCAAGGAACGTGATCCAGTAATGGCCCGTCCCGTGTATGCTATGCTCCGGCAGAAGAAAGAGCAGGAAGCCCAGCAAGTAGCATTTGACAGCGGCGTTCCAGTGACGTTTTACGCCAGTTTTACGAAACGCATGCATAAGGACGCCCGGCGCCGCGGAACGGTGGACGCCTTTTCCGGGCGCGTTACGTCAGACAGCCGGGGACTCAAAAAGTACCGCATGGAGGTGTTTAAGCACATAGGCAAGGCAAAATCTGGCTGGACATGGCCCACCTCTTACGGATGGCAAGCGACGGGACGTCTTCCCCAATGGATTACGCGGCACGGCTTGAACGGCATATACAGGCGCACCGGGGATTCCGTGGAAATAATCAACCCTGTACCGTATGCCAAGGAAGCCATGATTGAACGCTTGTTCCCGCTTGTTTATTCTAACGCATTAACCGCCACTAATTTAAAACTGCACCATGAATGGAAAAGGATAAATAAATCATGATTGTTGATGACATTGTAAAACACCTACGGAATTCCGGATTTACTGCCTACAAGGCCGGAAATGAAGAAGATTTAGAACGCAAGCCCTGCGTGGTGGTGGAGATGACGAGCCGCACGCAGCCATGGTTTCCGCTGCCCGCCTGGGATTATACGCTTTCCGTTGCCCTGATCAATAACCGGTCTGACTCGGAAGCGGAAGAAAAGCTTATGGAAGCCTTGGGCCGGATGGATTGCGGCGAACGGTGCGACTTTTTCAACCTGATTGATTCTTCATCCGCGCTGGACGGGGATGATTGGGTAACAACCTGGACAGTGCGCTATATCGAAAGATGATTTATATAATATTTTGACAATCAATCTAATATATAAAACTTCTTCGTAGAAATATCTTGCAAAAAGTTTAGTTTTTCTTCATACTCGCTTTGCCCGGTTGGTCCGGGATTAAAAAAGGAGGTGTAATATGTGAGACAACAGGAACTAATACAACGGTTGATTGAGCTTCTTATAGTTCTGTTCAACTAAAGGAAAAACCCCTCGGAGCAGCCACTCCGGGGGGTTTGATTTAGAGGTGAACATGTGATCTGTTCGGAACTAATACGCCTTCAATATGCCTCATTCCGCAATTTTGTCAAGCGGAAAACAAAACCCCCGGCCTGGTGAAGCAGGCCGGGGCAATTATTTGGGAGGTAAATTATGAATGCTCGAATTACTAACGCATCCTCAATATGTCTCATTCCGCGATTTTGTCAAGAGGGAAAGGGAGCAGCCGGAAGCGCAACGCCCCGCCATTTGTATGGCACATGCATCTGATTTTGTACAGCACGGCGACGGTATCTTCGGAATCAATTATTCCGGAGAGCAGGATTTTGGAGCTATTATTTCCTCCGTAAGTTACTCATGGTCGGCGAAGGGAGACGTTGAGCTTACAGGGGACAAGGGCATTATGGAGGGTAATACTCTCTATGATTCCCGCTGTGAAATTACCTGGGAGGCCTACATGAGAAAGACCGGCACGGAGGTTCCCCACATTGGCGACATCGTTGATGTTCATGCGGAAGTCTTGAATCTCTGCATCAAAAATTCCGGTGAACAAATTCCGGAAAAGGTAACTAAGGCTATCTGCAAGAGTGTAGATATGAAAATGGAGGCGCAGAATTACAGAAGCTTCACCGTTAAAGCCTCTTACAGCCCGAATATTAAAGCCCTGAACCCGGAAATCGTTTCCGAATAACACACTTCAAGGGGCGCCGTTTCTGGCGCCCCTATCTCGAACAAAAAAACAACATAATAGACATAACATGAATAACATAATCAATATTGAAGACATCAACCTTGCAAGTGCTTTGCTTGCAGCCACGGCCCCCATTGCCAAGAGGGCAGAAATCATCATTACTGACCGAGGGGAACGAAAGGTTTTTTACTTCGCGGATACCCCGGAAACACGTGAAATGATCAGTAAGTGGAATGACCCGGATTTTGTGAAAAACAATCCGGAAGACCCCTTTGCGTTGGTCAAAGCGGCTTTTGATTGTCGCCGCGGTATTCTGGCCGGACTTCCTAGATTCCGGAAAATCGCCTGTATCCGCTCCAAGGATGGTCAGAAGGTAGCCCTGATTCCGGAGGATTGTCCGGAAGAAGTTAAGCGCAATTTCCTGGGGCATTTGAACTCCTAATTACAAGAGCATTATGAGCGACAAGGAAAAAGTCTTGAAACTCCGCCCCCTGTCTGTTGGAAGCATGGAGTTGATGCAGCGTTTTAACTGCGGGTTCATGAATGGGGGCATGGATTTAGGCGGCATTGTAGAATATATTTATATTCATACGGCTGATATTGAAAAACTTGAATCAATGAGCCTTGAAGAATTCAAGGAATCCATCCTCAAATTTAAATATGAGTTGAGCCCTGATGAAATGCAGCGCATTTCTGCATTGGTAGGTAAACAGGCGCAAGACGTTGATGAAGCAGCTTTCACTGTCGAGGATTCCAAAAAAAAACGGGAGGGGACAGGCCGAACTACTTTATTCAAGTGGTTTGGGCGATTGCTTCAAAGACGGGGTACCCCTTAAATTATATCAAATACGATATTCCATACAGCATGATTCTACAATTCCTTATGAGCGAATGCGTTGCAAATGGTGTTAGCTGTTATTATACGCATGCACGGAAGGTAGATCATGCTGATTTGGAACGTCTTGATGCCATGTTTAACAAGCCTGTCAATATTGAATAATGAGCGTAGTAAAATTTAAATTTGCCGCCGATGCAAACCAAGCACACGGGGAACTTGAAAAAATAGCTACCGAATGCAGGACAGCTGCCGCTGAATGTAAAAAAGTAAAGATCAGCGGGAAGGATGGTTCCGGGGTAAAGGAAATGGCTTCTTCTTTTAAAGGGCTGTTACCTGTTATCGGGGCTGCCACCGCAGCTGCAACCTCTTTTGGCTTGGCAATGGGCGCTGTCAAAATGGGGGTGGGGGATGCCATGGACGACGAATATTTAACTGTTCAACTGGCTTCCTATACTAAAAATATTGATTCAGCACGGGCTTTGCAGTCCCAGCTTGATAATTTGGCCGCAAATGGTGTTGTTGGCTTGGATGATTTAGGGCTGGCCGCGCAGAACTTAGCCATGCATTTCAGGACAAACAACACGGCAATTATGAATTGGTCAGAAATTTTTGCCGATATTGCCGCGTCCGGTAAAATTTCTGCGGAACAGCTTTCTAATTCCTGGTCTAAGGTTATGGCGAACGGTTTTGCCGACTCCCGCGCCATCAACCAGTTACAGAATCAGGGCATCCCCATCATCAAGGCATTAGCTGAAGAAATGGGCGTGGCGGAAAAACAGGTCATAGAGCTTGCCAAGAAGCGGGAAATTTCTGCTGATCAGTACGTCAACGCCATGAGGAAAATGCGTGATGCGGAATTTTCCGGCAAAAATTCTGCGTTGTCTAATACAACTATCGGTTCGTGGGAGACTTTAAAGGCGACTTTTGAAAACGCCCTAGGAGATGTTTTTGCCGATTTGTCCGAAGACCTCGGCGGAATTTTCCGAGAAATTACTACCCTTATTCCCGAAAACCGTGAAGTTTTTGAGGCGTTTGGAAACTCTGTCCGCTTGTTGGCTGATGTTGCTAGTGGTCCTTTAATGGACTCCACAAAAAATTTAACACAATTTACTAATATTGGTGCTCAAAAGTATAATACGTTTTTTGAAAAAAAACCAATAAAGATGCCCTATGATTCTGAAGAATCCATAATGAATGACATTAAACAGTTAAAGAGTTTTGAAGATGCCAATCAAAAGTTGCGGCAACTGAATGATGAACGCAGGCGGATCAGCGAAGAATTAGGGAAAGTCATTGATTATAGAAACTATAATGACCCGGACAGGGAGGATGGCAGTCTTCGGGAGATGATCTACTACTATCAAGAAATGATTGATGTCCGGGTAAGGCTCGCAGAAAAAATGAAGAATGGGCTTGGCCGCGAGTGGGCAGAAAAGAATATGGCGGAAGCTAGATCAGCCAGAGAAGCCGAAGAGGCTGAAGAAGCCCATGCAAAGTCCTTAGAAAAACTCGCAAAAAAAGTGGAAAAAGCGAATGAGGCGGCCCTTAAGGCCCGTGACCGGTGGGCGGAGAAGGGGACAGAGCGGGAGATCAACCAGATTGAAAACCCGTACCAGAAAATTGAAGCATGGCTCAAAACTGTTGACTTGTCCAGCATTGATGAATGGAATAAGGCTTTTGGCGAGCTTGACTCAAAATTGAGGAATGGCGGCCTGAATCTTGATGAATCTGTCCAGTATGAAAAGCTGCTGGCCGTTGGTGAAATTATCCGCGGCATCAATGATGAAATCTCCAAGCAAAAAAGGCTTGGGGAAGAGACAGCACGCGATACACAGGAAAACATTGCCATCATGCGGGCCGAGCTCGCCGGGGAAAAGAAAAAGCTGCGTGAGCTGGAAAAACAGCGGGACGTGCGGAAGGAAATGCAATCCCTCATGAAGGGCGGCATGAATGAACACGATGCCCTGGGGCTGGCGGAACAGAAGGTTTCCCTGACCTACAAAATTGAGGACAAAAAGGAGAAGGAAAAGAAGGATGAAAAGGACTCCAAGGAGCGGGCAAAGGAAATGTCTGATGCGTTTAAAACGCGGTTTGACGCAGTGCAGCAGACGCTTTCAAGCGTGTCCCGTGTGGGGTCTGGCTTCGGTTCCCTCTTTGGCCTAGTGGGGAAGGGGGATGCCGGCCTTTCTGCCGCCGTGGACTCCCTGACAAAAGAGGTGCAGACCTCAAACGGATACCTCAAGACGATTGCGGAAAAGGCCGAGAAAGGCGGCGTTGCCCTCTTTAGCTGATATGAACAAGGATATTAGACATACAGGCGGGTATGGATGGCAAGGCGATTTTGATGCGTCCATGTCTGATGATGGGGCATGGTCGGCAAGTGTTTCTTACGTGGCGCCTCCTGGGGAAAAATTCACGCCTCCTTACACCCTGCATTGCCATGTTCCCGGTTTTACGGATTTGATCTTATCCAACTATGAGCACTCGCAGATTGCTGACTTGTGGAAAACGGTCTGTACCTTCAAAAAAGAAGCCCCTCAAGAAGATGATCCGGATAATCCAGACCCGGACCCTGATGACCCGGACCCGTTTGATTTTGACCCCAAGGATACAAAAACCACTTGGGAATTTACGGCTGGCGTAACGAGCAAGAGCATTTTTGACCACCCGGATTTCAAGCCCATGTTTCAGAACAATCCGGACCTGCGGAAAGCTTATGAAGCGATCATGTCGGGCCGCGTAGATATTGAATCCCTGAAGATTGGAGCCAAGCTGAAAAGAAAAGACCCGTATGATTTCGGCCTGGGGGGTGTGAAATACTCCAAAGAACTTTCTGACCTGTTCAACAAGGTAATCAATAAAGGGATAACTGATTATTATAAAAGATGTTGCTCTTACTCCATCACAACCACGGAAGGGAAGGGGCCTGATGCTGCCCTTCAGTCATTGATTTCCGCGGGCGGTGGCAATTTTGTGAAGATGGGAGAGGATAACAACCCCTACGGGAGAAAGACGGAAACCACGCAATCTTTTTCCCAGGTTTTGGAAGAAGGCGTTTTGATTGTTTAAATGATGACCTGGACAAACGATTTACGAATCAGGGCGGACGTTGCGCCGAGTGTTACTAGCCAGCAGGGCACTGTAGCGTACAGAGTCAACCGCACCGTTTCACAATCCCAAATTGTACCCATTGCAGGGTTCCAGCGCCCCAAGTGGGCGGCCATGGCGACCAATCCCAATGCCCCCGGCATGATGGCGACGGGCTACAAGATCGCCTTGCATTCCGCAACACATTACAAGGTGACGGTAACGTACTCTTACCCGTCCGGAGATACCAATGAGGATGAAGACGGCAACCCCATCAATCCAGACAACCCGGATAATCCCGACGACGCGAAGGAAAAGTACAAGGTCAAGATTAGCGACCGCTCGAATATGACGCTTGAGCCCATATTGAGCTATTACAAACTGCGTAACACGGATGGGAGTAGTAAATATCCGGAAAACGACATGCTGATTCTGGCCGTTTACCTGTCCGGGGGGCTTGTCTTGTGCAGCAACGGCCAGTACCGGCTTAAGTGTGAGAAAGACGAGACGCCGGGGCATCTTCAACTCCCCGTCACCCCGATCACCCCGTATATCACACTTGGTTACAAAAAAATATCGCAGAACAATACGGTCATCACGAAAACCTATACAGCGCGCCGCGTAGACGCGTCCAAGGTGGCACGTGTGGGAAAGATTGTCCAGGGCAGCGAGTTTGGAGGCGCAACGGAAGTACAAGGGTATAAGCTCAATTATCTCTTTACCCGGTACTCCATCCACAAGGTAGGCAACCGGGAATACGAGATCACGGAAGAATATACGCAATCCAATCCCGGAGGCTGGTCAACGGACCTATACAAAAATGGATAACATCACCAAGGGAGACCCTATCAAGGCGGATTGGGCCAACGCCCTTACAAACGCCCTCAATGCTGCTACGCATGGCAAAACGTCCATGCGCGGCGGTGGCGGCCAGAACGTTTCCATTGCCCCTTATCAGCGCGGTTCACGTCCCCTGGCCTTTGATTTGGTGGAAATCACGGATGACGCGGAGGCATCCCTTTCCGGCAAGGTCTCCGGAGGGCTCCTTTTGAATGCCTATAAAGAGGAACAAGATACTGATAATGAGGAAGAAAAGAAGATACTGCTGAAAAATGAAGATATAGAGATCAGCGAGTATGAAGCCTCTTTTAAGGCAGGGGAAAAAGTGTGGGTGCATGTTACGTATGACACGGACACCTGGGAGGCATATACCGCTATCCTGGAAAAGGGGAATGAGGTTCCAGAGCCGGAAGACGGGGAAGCTTACATTGTCGTAGGTGAGTTTGAGGAACGTGATAAATCCATTATTTACAAGCACAAAGGCATTACCTTCATCAACTGGGATGTAATCAAATGGGAATTCAAAAAATACAAGCTTAAGACGGACCCCTTATGCGCCTTGGAACTCAAGGAAGTCGAAGAGGAAAACGAACTGACACTAAACATTGAATCATCCAGCGAAGAAGAAAACATTGATGCTGATAGCAATCTGAAAGTGTGGCTTGTCCAGAAAAAGGGGAAAGGGCAGGGCGGCGCGGAGGAAGGGCCGGTTAGGCTTGGCGTGAGAATCAAGGATGAACGCCCCGACTATACGGGGCAAGACCCCATTGAAATCACCGGCAGGAGCGTATCTCTCAAGCTGGACCAAACGGAACATGAAACGTCCAACGGCATCAAGTACAGCCTGGAAGTCAAAAACGGTGAGCTTGCCATGAAACTTGATACCGATTCCATGACGGAGCCGGAACAAATCAGTTACACGGCGGAAGCCCCCATTGAGATTGCCGGAAGCACAATCAAATTAAATGTCAACACTACTCAAAAAACGTCCAACGGCATCAAGTACCAATTAACCAAGACGGGAGGACAGCTTGATATAAGCTTGAACGCGGATTCCTTGGCTGTTGGCGAGAATTTAAAATTTGAAAAACCATTGCGGAAAACCAGTAGTGGCTATGTCGTTTTTGATTACGACCGGAATTGGAGCGAGCCCGCAAACGGGGTAAAGGCCCATTTTGTAATGGTGGGAGATGCGCTTTCCGTTGAACTCCATGCAGATACGACTAGCGACGGCTCCGACGGTCTTATCAGTGATTCATGGACTGTGCTTGCGTGTGATAGTGATCACGCATTGCGTTTAAAGAGAAACGATAATGAAAAAATCTATATCCAACAAGGAGAATGGAATAAATCTTCAAATCAATACGAACCAATAAATTAAAGATAAATGAATTACGCTATATTTTGCTACCGGGAAGACTATAAATGTCTTGAATTATGTGTCGGGCAAATCCGCAAGGTTGACCCTGATTGCATGATTTACCTGTTTGACGATGGGAAAGCCCCGCTCACAAAAAAGGACATCCCCAAGGGGAAGGACATCATTTACAAGAAGACCTATTTTGAGCGCAACAAGAACCTGAACGGCCTTGAATGTGTCCGCGGCATGCTTTCCTGCATGCAGGATATTCCGGGCCGGGAACCCGTGATCAAGATTGATGCTGATGCGCTGTTGATGTCCCTGAACGAAATCCGGAAATCGTTGTTTGAGCGCAGGAAGCTTGCGGGAGGCTACCAGTGCGCCGTGCCGTTCGCCTGGTCCGGTGTATGCTACTGGGTGACGCGGAAATTCATCAATGATGCTCTTGATGTCCTGGTGACGCGGGAATTCCCGGTACGCCATGATCAAACCTACCCGGAGGACGTGACCGTTTCCTTGCTGGCCCTGTACCTGTACGGGCGCAAGGGCGCCGACGTGATTGAGTTCCAGGGAGGGAAATACCTGATCGGAATCCGTACGTGCGACTCCTACCAGTTATCAAAACTGGCGAAGCTGGCCCGGCATGTGTCCGCCGTCCACTGCGGACAGAAGGATTTTTATGAACCCATCGTCCAGCAATCGGGATGTACTATCCGGGAAGCTTGCGCCCGCGTCATGTGGGAAATCCTGCATCCGGGGGAACCGGACGGATTCAGACTTTGAACAGGTCAAGAACCAACTGATTTTCCTCAAAACTTTTCTTGCCCGTGGTGTATGTTCTCATGATCTGCTCCGGCGCCTTTTTGCGCGGCGCTTCCAGCTTTTTGACGGGGCGCCGCTTAATAGCGGCATGTTCAGCCTGCTGCATCATCAGGGACGGAGGAAGGCCGCTTTCTGCGAGGAATTTGGAGGCGGCGCGGGAGATGGCGGCCTTGTGCACGCCCAGCTTGCGCGCCCGCTCGGCCATGCGCTCATTGCCGAGCACGGACGTAAGCCCCAGGGCGTACGCTACGCCAAACGCGGTGACACTGGGGGTGCGGCTGTTGATAACGTGATACATGGCCAGGGACATGATCCGGATCATTTCAAGGGCACGTTCCCGGAATTCATTTTCCTGCTCCTGTTCATCCTCCGGATATTCAAAATCCGTGTGTGCTGTGTAATATGACTGCTGCGGGTCCATATCTGCGGTGTTTACTTATCAATATATCATGATATAATAATATGTAAAGGGAAGAGTAATGGCAGGGATTTCACAGGCTGAACTTGCCCGTCAATTGGGCGTCAACAAAAGCACGATCACGTATCACGTGAAGCGGGGGTTGACGCATGCTCAAATACGAGAATTGATTAAGGCCAGAAGGAAGGAAAATCCAGCCGTTGAAGCCGCTGCTTCAGGCGTTGAGAAAAACGCCCCGGTAGCAGGGGAAGGAGTGGCGGAACTGCGGAAAAAGAAACTTGCTGCGGAAGTCACCTACAAGAATTTGCAAGCTGAACAGGCCCGCGTGAAGCTTGAAAAGGACAAGGCAAATCTGGTGGACATGGAGGATGTCAATGAACTTGTGGTGCATCTTGCCAGTGTAACCAAGGGCGTCATTCAGGCGTTTGAAAACAAACTGCCCGGAAAATTGGAAGGATTGACGGCGGCCGAAATGGTTCCCGTGCTGCGGGAAGAAATCAAGGCTGCCCTGTACTCCATTGCAGAAGAGTCCAAGGCTCAAATCAAGGTGATCAGCCGGGCGGAACAATGAAAGACATTGAAAAGGCTGCCGGATTCCTGACTCTTTTTGCGGATAACGTATCCGCGGGAATGGACGTAGAGCCGGTTACATGGATACGTGAAAATGTGGTAGACCAGCAATCGGCAAGGTCTTCCCACATTGATTTTACGTTGAGCCCTTTCTTGCTGGACCCCATTGATAAATTTTTGAATGACGGCACGGTAAAACACATTAACCTGATGGCGCCCACCGGCTCCGGCAAGTCAACTTTGTTTGTCGGCTTGCTTAATTACCTCATTGCCAATGATGCCGGAAATACCCTTGTCGCGTTTCAGAATGAGCAGGAAACATCCGATTTTGCGGAGACGCGGCTTTTCCCCACGTTCCGCGACAACAAAGCCCTGAAGGACTTGCTGCCGAAGAAAAGGCATGCGGCCAGGAAAACGGAAATCCTTTTTCCGCACATGAATTTGTGGATGGTATCCGCTACCAAGGGCCAGTTGCAGTCAAAGTCCTGCCGGTATTTGATTGGTGATGAAATGTGGGCGTGGGAAAAGGGGATGGTGCGGGAGTTCCTGGCCCGCCACCATGACCGGTTCAACCGTAAAATTCTGATGGTCTCCCAAGGGGGCGACAAGGGGACGGACTGGGTTGACGAGTACGGCAAGGGCCGCATCCATCATTACCATTGGCAATGCCCCGGCTGCCAGGGGTGGAACGCTTATGATTGGCGGGATGTCATCTACAGTAAAGAGGAAAATATTGATTGGGAGCGTTTTAAGGAATCCGTCAAAATGGTGTGCCCGCGCTGCTCTCATGAAATAGAAGATACCGTGAACAACCGGCGCCGTCTTGCCAGCGGTGGCAAGTACGTGTTTTCCGGCAACACAAGCGCGTTGCCGGAGATCGTGAGCTATAATTTTAATGCTCTGGCCTGTTACTGGGTGTCATGGGCTGATCTGGCTGTGGAGTGGATTCTCGCCAACCAGAAAAAGCGGAAAGGGGACATAGAGCCGCTTAAAAAGTTTATCCAAAAGCGGCTTGCTCAAAACATTGTGGATTTGGGCGAAAAAGACGACGTGTTGAAAATACCTCTCACGGCGGAAAGTATGGAAGGGTACACCGTGGAGGACGAACGGGCCCGTTTCCTGACCGTGGACGTCCAGAAGGGGCACTTTTGGCATACGGTTTATGCCGTTGACGCTGGCGGCTCCTTTCATTTGCTTTCGGAGGGGCGCCTTGAAACGTTGGAAGATATTGAATGTAAACAATCTCAATTCAATGTGCCTGATCATTGCGTGGCTCTGGACTGTGCCTTTGATACGGATGCCGTTCGAAAGATATGCGGTCTTCATCATTGGTTTTCAATGAATGGCACCGTCAAGGAAGAATACTTACATAAAATCAAGGGCCGGGGAATTAAGCTGATTTATGCGCCGCTTGAACGGCATATTGTAGAGGGGGTACAATGCGTTCATTTCAATTTTTCCTCCCAACGGGCGAAGGATGTTCTTGCCGCGCGGATTAAATCGGGGAATTGGAAGGTGCCCCATGATGTTTCTGCGGAATACATTAAGCAGATGCAGGCTGAAAGCAAGCAGGAATCCATAGACAAGCGCACTGGGCGGGTCTCCCTCAAGTGGCTTGCCTCCGGGAATAACTCTCACATGTGGGACTGCTCCTGCATGGCGGTAATTTTTGCCATGATTCACCGGGTCATTTAAGCGCAACGGGCGCGCACTAGTGTATGATGATTTTATGTCAGGGCGCCACATTTGATATTGCTACTACCAGCGGCATTGCTCAATCGGTGATGCTGCGTTTTGTGGACGGTGACGGCGCGGCAAAAGACATATCCGGAAACACGTTCCGCTGCGCTGTCCGCGGTCCCGGCGCCGCCGCTATTAAATGCGAGCCTATTGACGCCACAAGCGCGCGCCTTGCATGGAGCCCCCTAAAAGCTGGGGCTCATGCCTATGATCTGTTCATGGCTGCGCCAGACGGCGCAGAACGGCCCTTGATTATGGGAGAAATCCAGGCCGCCCCCCGTGTCACGCCACCAGGAAATGAAGACGTGGTAACGATAGGCGACATTAAAATCATAGTCCCCGACGCCGCAGACGGAGAAGTTAAAATCATTGACCCTTCCGCGGATGCTGCAGAACGTGCGGAGGCCGCAGCTCAAAAAGCCGAAACTGCCGGAACTGATGCCGATACCGCACGGAAGGATGCGGAAAATGCTCTGAAATTGGCGAACGATGCTGCCGCATCCGCACAAAAGGCCCTTGCCGCCATCCCGCAGGTAGATGCTGTGGGTAATATGATGCTGGAGGGTGGTCTGACTGCGAACGGCACCATCAACGCCAATGGTGGCATCAATATCCCGCTGGCTGCCGGGTCCGCTACAGATACCACAGCCGTCAGCCGGGCTTATGCCCTGGGGATGGCCCATGCGGCCATGATGCACCAGACGCGCACCTACTGGGTCACATCCTCCTGCACGGCTACTAATGGGGTGGCAATCAATCATATTGCGCCGGGATGTTATTGTGAGGCCATCTTGGCAGCCAATATCCGGACATCCGTCACACTGCCATCTGCCGGTGCGCTCGGAGGAGGAAATTATAGCAAGATAGCGGGGTATTCCCTTCCCGTTAAATTTAGTGGGGGGTCCGAGGGGAGCGCATTTAAAATTTCCATGCTTATTGGCGGGTCTGGACAATTTGAAGAATATCCGGATGCGGGCATAGATGATTTCCGGCTCCGCCCTGTGGTCGGCAGTGCGGCGGATATAACGCGGCTGGTTGATGTGACTCTCTATTACGATAATGGCTACAAGGCTCGCGTGCGTGAGCTGATTGGCATCGGTAGTCCCAAGAGATATGTGGTACGGACGACGTTATCCAATCTGGACTACAACAGCAATACCAATCCATGCTCAGCCACCTATCGAGTTGTCATTGCTCAATCCGAAATTGGTCATGGAGACGCCTTGGCCGCCGGAGTCTGGCTAGTAATGGGAGGGCTGTCTAATGATACGATTATCAGGCTGGCAGACATCAGGTGCTGGGACACCTACCATGTGCTCTATGCCCCTGTTATTTATCTTGACGCTCAAGCAGGTTTGTATGGAGGAGTTATCAGCGCAGAGTCTCCAACAATCATTAACGGTGTAGGTAGTAATACCTATGTACGCTACGGGTTGGAGCCTTACCAGCGCATCTGGATCACCGCAGAAACGGAGGAGCCTTACACCGATCCGACCCCTATAGACTTATGAACAACGCAGAAATACAAATTCAATTCCCGCAGCCTGGACAATGGGGGGACTTCACCCTGACGGCCATTTACCGAGACGCGGACGGCTATACCCGTACTGACCGCTACACGCAGGAGGACCTGCCCGCTGACCAGGCCCCGGCTCTGGCCTCCGTCGTGGCCGCGCTGGTGGGACTGGCGGAACCGTGGCAGGCGGCGCAGGTGTGGGCGCGGCTGGGGAAAGATGCTCTAAGCCTTACGGAAGACGGAACCTATGAAATGATTGAGGCCGTGTCTCTGACCGTCGAGGCCGTCAATGACCAGGGAGGCAGACGGATATTCACCACCATCAATTACCCGGCTTTTGTCCTCACAGACCCCGCCGACGTGGCGTTTTTCAAGTACTTCACTACCCCTAACCAATAACAACTTAATCAAATGACTACTAACAATCAATGCAATCATGCCGAGGCGATAGCCAAGGAAATGTACAACATGTACCAATCCGCCATATCCCACGCCCCGAAAGAAACGGGCTGGGAAGATGAACCGGCCTATGTCAGGCAAGCGTGGTATCACGTCGCAGACCAGGCCCTCACCATCATCGGCAAGCACGCCGTTGAGGACATCAAAGACTATCTCGGCATCAAGGCTTCCGGGGCTTCCACCTGGTGGAAAAAGGCCCTCTACTGGGCCGGGGTGGGTATAGCCGGCGCTGTCCTTGGGGGCGTTGGAATGTCCCTGTCCGGCTGCGGGCATTCCGTAGACGTGACGCCGGGCCGCACCGAGGTATGCAAGGACGGCTCTTGCCTCGTCATTGAGCAGGGGCATATCTCCTATTCCCAAGCTCAACCTAAGACGGTTGTACCGCCCGTCGTGCAGATCATCCCCTCCAAGAAATAAGGCCATGTGTAAGCTCTCCGAAGTACCGGCTCGTTTCCTGGATTTTGCCAAGGCATCCCCTGTTTCCGCCTGTGTCCTGTTGTCACTGGCGATTTGCGGCGGGGCGTGCTGGTACATCGGGGACGTCATGAGCCACCACAATGACCGACTCTGTGACTTGATGACCATGCAGACACAGGCCCAAGTGGAGACGGCCAGAGCCATTCAATTGATGGCCGTCCGCATTGAAAACATAGAAAGGAAGCTGGAACGATGAACAAATTACTCAATCCGTCCAGAATAGCCCCAGCATTGGGAACTATCATTGCCATTATCCTTGCGCTATGCGGGGACACCAATTCGGCGATGATGGCTTTCATCGGTTCCCTTGTCGCAAGTATCTTCTTGTACGGGATGGAAAACTAACTCCAACTGTAAAGTTTTTCTTACCAGTTCTAACCACTTCTAACCAAAACAAGTTATAACTATGAACTACATCGAAAGAAACATGGCTGCGGCCATCCTCCGCTTTGAAGACAGCCGCGTAACCGGGCCGTCCTCCCTGCGCGTTTCCCGACTCCCTGCCGCTGACAAGGGCGGTAAGTGGGAAATTTGCGGCATTTGCGACGGCATTGAACCCGCCGTATTCAACCGCCTCAAGTCCCTGCTGGACGCCGGAAAGCGGGAAGAAGCCTGGGAGGGCTGTCTTCAGTACGTCCTGGACAATACCGCCGCGGTCCGCGCCTGGATTGGCTCCGATGCCCACCCGGCTACGGAATTCATCCTGCGGGACCATTATTTCAATTCCGGTAGCAAGAACACCGGGAAGATACTTCAGCGCGCGTTGAACATCCACGGCGCCGGGCTCACGGTGGACGGCATTGTTGGACCCAAGACCAGACAAGAGCTACAGGACCAGTTGGCTGGCACGGATGAAGCGGTATTTTTGGTTGGCCTCCAGGAAAAGCGCAAGGCGTTCTACCGCTCCTGCAAGCAGTTCCCGACCTTCGGGCGCGGCTGGCTGCGCCGCTGTGATAACGCCTTCAGCGTTGCACGGGCCATGGCTTAGAGAGACGTTCCAAGACGCAAAAAGCGCCCCCATTAACGTGGGCGCTTTTTTATCTTTGGACGGATCAAGATTGTTTCTTTGTAGACCGACCCCTTGTATCAAACGCCGGGATATTTAATTTTCTCCTTGCTTTTCCGATAACTTGTATTGATTTGCCTGTTTTATTAGCGACTTCTTTATCAGTCATTGTGCCCAGCAGGGATTTAATGTATTCGTCCCCTTCTATTGTTTCTTGCAAGCTTTTTTCCTCACGTAATGCCGGAACATTCAATTTCTGTCTAATTCTTCTTACTACCTCGTTATCAATATTAAATTTTTCGGCTATTACTCTATCATAAACTTTCCCAAGCATAGATAAGAGTTTTTTACGTTGGTCCGGTGAAAATCTTTCTAAAATGCTTTTATTGAAAGGCTTAATTTTGTTCTGTTCTCTAAATTTTTTAATTACATATGGGCTGTACCCTGTTTTTTTTGAAATTTTTAAATCTGATACTCTTCCCAATAAATTAAGAATCATATCCTTGTCCGCATCCTTAATGGGGGAGTATGGAGCTTGAGCAATTTTTAATTTTCTACGGTTCCGCGCTACAAAATTAAGCGATATTCCAAACTTTTCAGCAATTTCGCTATCAGGAAATTTTCCAAGCATAGATAGCATTTCTTCGCGTTTCATTTTGGGGAATTTAGTATCAGATAATGATGGAATGCCCATCTTTTTTCTAATAAGCGCAATTCCTGCCTTGGAATAACCGAATTTTTTAGCAATTTCATCATCCGGGGTCTTTCCAAGCATGTTAATTAACTCTTCGGGATACTCTTTTTTCTTGTGTGGTTTATTTGGGTCTCGTGGCTGACGGGGTTTACGCGGCCCCCTATATGACTTAATCCCTAATTTCTTTCTAAGGTAGGCTACTCTGGAATTTGAGTATCCAAACTTCTTGGCACACTCCGAGTCAGGAATTTTTCCGAGCACTGCAATAAGCTCTTCATCATGTTGGATGCGGATTGCTTCAGGGCTGCAATACTTTTTGATACCTAATTTATAGCGTTCAGTCTGGACCGTGACGCGCGCTATTCCGAGTAGCTCGGCGATTTCCAGATCAGGTTTTTTGCCCAACATGGACCGCATTTCTTCACGCTGTTCGTGAGAAAGAATGCGGTGAAACCTCTTTTCTCGGTATTTTTCATGCAATAACTCCATGAGCAATTGCATGTATTCAGGCGTGGGATGTGGTTTTTTAGTATTTAGCCACTTCCAAACAGCGTCTTCCGTCACCCGCATCATCTGCGCGGCCCTTTTTACGGCTTGGGTAGGATTTGGAAGATTGTTGGCAGTTTGAAGCCAGTCGATAAATTCTTGTGCGGTCATAGTGAGAAAGGAGGGGCGGCTTTTGCCGCCCCTGGGAGTTATTTAGCGAGCTTCAACGCGGGAAGCGTCCTGCGTCCAGTTGAGGTTTTCTCCATCAATTTCTTCGCCCGTCATTTGTTCAAAGGCCATGAAGATTTCAACCTTGTTCCCTTCTGCATCATAGCCGGGAGCAGACCATTCTTCAAGAAAACTGCCGTCTTCGTATTTGTCCGCGTAGGAGCCAGGGAAAACCCTGTTGGTGTATTCCATCTGGCGCGCTGCATAGTAGGTCTTGCCTTCAAACTCGTAGCTGCCGAATTCACGTTCAAGAGCGGTCAGGTTGATTTCTTCTCCATCTTCCGTGGTGATGATTTTGTTATCGTTCATTGTCTTGTTCTTTCTAGTTTTGTTATTTGGATTATGTCTTCGTTCGGTCCCTTACCTCCCGTCAACAAAATTAAGTTACTATAAAATTTATAGTAACGCAAGAGGAAAAATGAAAAAAGGTGAAAAAAGTTGTCATTCCGTTTTTGCTTGCGGGCTGGCGTAAAATGTGAGAAAAGAAAGCTGTTCTTTCTAGGAACACGTCAGCCCTTCGGGGCTGTGGATTAAAACGATCACAAGATCAGCACGAGCGGAAACGCTCATTCCCTTAAAAAAGGGCAGTTCTTCGGGGCTGCCCTTTTTTATTTCTCCGGGAGAGCAGGAACGGCAAGCACCCGCCATCCGGCGCCGCTGCCATGTCCGCATTTCCGGAAGCGCGCTGCCGCGCATGTCAAGAGTCCGTACACTCTTTTCCCCTCTTCTTCGCCGTACCGGTCTATCATGTAGAGCTTGAGATTCCGGGCCGTGACTTTCTCCCCATCCGGGGATTCCAGCAGCCATATCTTTGCATGGCAATTTGTTTCAAATTTCCCCGTCCTGGGGTGCTTCCTGGGGCCGGGAACTCCCCGGTGCTGGCAAGCTTCCCGGAAGGCTTCTGACGTGATTTTCCGCCCCTTCTGGCCAGCATGCGCGCAAGGATAAGAGCAATGCTTCCGCCGGAAGAGTTTTTTAGCGCGGAATTCCTTTCCGCACACGGGGCAGGTGATAGTTTCCCAAGCGGCGTCATAGTGTGCCTTGAGGCAAGCGCGGGAGCAATACACGCTCTCCCTTCCCCCGTAGCGGGGGCGGACATCCTTGCCGCATATAGGACACTTTTTCATAGATTGTGATGCGGGATACTGGACAGGGCCAGCAGAGACCGGGAAGCCCATTCTGGGACGGTCATGCCGTGTAAGTCTGCCGTCTTCCGGGCTTGGTCATACCGATTGCGCGGGAAGTGCACCTCAATAATATCCATGTCGGGATTCTGTGCGCTTTTCCGGCGCCGAGCGTATTCCTCCCTCATGACACGCTCAATAACAGCCTGCCGTGCCTTTGGTATTGGGAGATAGGAGAGCCATTTGTCGACATGGCGTTTGCTGACTCCGCACAGAGATGCAAAAACTTCCCTGCTCATTTCCATATCCTCTAAAAACGCCCGGATTTTGTCGCTAAATTCATCCATGGCGCCATATTTCCAAAAAGGCAGACGGGGGCAAGTTTTTTCTGGTACTTTTACCTTTTGGGAAAAGAATGAGTAGGGAATTGTGCTTTTATGGCAGATTGGCGCAGAATGGGAAGAAAAGTATGTGAAAATACCATACTCTAGTAAGCTTGTCTTCATGGTCATAACTGTCAACATTATTTTGCTTGTCCGCTCCGTGGGATTCCTTTATGTTTTTGGGTATGAGTAATGATGCGACGGAGTTGCAATACTACATTATGCCAAAAAATGGGGAAAGTAATGGGCCGTTCAACGCAGAGTATTTAAAGCTTCTGCGCTCAAATAACATAATTGACGGGTCGTGCTTAGTGCGACCTGCTGCCGGTGAATATTGGGCGACGTATGACGACATGTTTAATCCAAGCTGCGGTAACATCATGCCTGTACAACAAGAACAGAATCAACAAAATTTGATAAATCAGATTTTGCATGTTACTACCCAGCAAGCGAACATAGCGTTGAATGCACAAAGAAAATCAACGGGTGTATATGTTGTCCTGGCTCTACTTTTCGGAACGCTCGGCCTTCATAATTTTTATGCGAACCGCGTAGTAAGTGGAGTGTTCCAGCTTATTATTACTCTTACAGGGGTTGGGCTTTTCCTTACTATTCCGTGGTGCCTCTTAGATGCATGCCTTGTAAGAAAGGACGGAAACGGGCTTGGTTTCAAGTGATTATATAGTAGAACAAAAAGAAAGTAGGAACCGCCGTTCTAACATCTTTGTACAAAAATCAAAAAATGCTTTTACAAACTTTCTTGTCTACTGGTCTTTAATGAATTTCAAGAATTTTAGAATAGGAAATGATTTTCCATCAATAGTAGTATTTCCATTTGGGATAGCTCTAAAATGTAATACTTGTCCTTTTTTGTACACGGCAGGATTTTTAAACCCTACCACTTTATATGGTTCGCTTTTTATCTCACGGTAAACAGTGTAAGAAAATGATTTGATATAACCACCACCTCCCCCTACGCTACCAAGTCCAGACGTGATTGCTGGAGTAGTATGCTCATATGAGCGTGCAGCATAAACTAACGCAGCGTCTTTTGTGTGGCCATACACAATAACAGAATATTTTTCTGATCTCGCAAGTTCTTGCTTTTTTTGTTCTAGTTGTTTTTTTAGTTTCGCATGCTTTTCAGCAGCAACTTTCCGTTGTTCCTTTGCTTTTCCTATTTCGCTAGCAATGGTGTCCGTAGTTATGCCTAGAGTTGCTTGATATTCTTGTGTTAATTGCGATATTGGTATTGTTTTTACTCCTTCATCATGATGTATTTTCGCATTCAAACCGGAAGAATATTCTATCGTTGCTTTTTTGTACTTAGAGCCAGCTATTTCAATATCTCCAACCTTAATTTCTTTCCCACTACCAATTAACGAAGATGCAATGAGGATTGTTGCAATAATACTTTTTACATTCATTTTTATTTGAGGAATTGGTTTTTATCACAATACCTACCAATGAAAATCCGTGCAACAAAAAAAGCCCGCGGGATGTCCGCGGGCCTGTGAAACGGCGACATGGTTACTTGGTCAGGTCAATCTTGCCAACCATGCAAGCTTTGATTTGGCCGGTGATGGGGATGCGCCTCCGGAAAGCCGGGTTGACAGGGACAAGGAAGAAGTGGCCCTCGTCATCAGTCACCAGCCTCTTGAGCGTGATGCCGGGCAAACTGTCTCCGCCGTCGTAAACGACAATTTCATCAACGTATTTTTCCAAGTCCGCATTTTTGGGTACGGGGCGGACAAGCACGACTTGCCCGTTTTTGATTTCCGGCTCCATTGATGTGCCCTCCACATGTAAGGCTGTGATGCCCTTGTCAAATACTGGGTAGGGCTCGTCAAAATCGCTCCACGTGATTTCCCCTGCAGCGACGTTCCCAACAACCATGATTTCCGGCAATTTGACCGGGCGAAGAAGGACGTTGTTGACCTCTTCCGGCTCGTCATCGTTGTCCAAGGCAGGGTGCAGCTTTTCAACGGCTTTTGGATACATGCCGCTTCCCTGTTGCTTTCTCTTCTGCTCCTGGACAGTCATTTCAAGGATTTCATTAACAAGGTCCTCAATGCTTTTGTGTGCTGCCTTCGCTTTCTGACGGAGGAGGGTTTCAAAGTTCTCCGGAAGCTCAAACTGGATTTCCTCTTCACCGTTCATGAGGCGTTCAATGAGGGCGAGTTTTGCAGATGGAATAGGCTTTCCAGATGATAGCCAATTATTGACGGTTCCCTTACTGGATAGCGTTTGTTCTGCCAACCATTGACGATTTTTGCCGATGGTTTTGAGCCATTTTTTGATGTCTTCCGCGTTGGACATAGAAGAGTTATATACACGTTTTGCTTATTTGTCAAGACAAGCTCTGCATATTATGTAAATGAAATGTTGAAAATTGTGTTGACGAAAATAAACGAAAGGTTTATCTTGTGACCATCAACCGCACGCAAGAAGCGAATATGAGCAACAACGTAAAAAATAATCTGAAGAACATCCGCAAAGCACTTCGCCTGCATACCAAAGCGATCCTTGGCACCATAACAGAAGGCGAAGCAGAGACCATTACCTCCATTGCCCTCGATCTGAAAGCAAAAGGGATCGTTTTCAAGGAAGCTCCCGGATATGTAGAAATCCTTGATGAAGGGAAAATGGATGTATGGGCAAGACCTACTTACTCCCGTGCAACGGGATTGATTACAGGCTTCCATTTAGAATTCTAATCCCAACCAAGCAATACAATGAGACATAGCTTTAGAAAAACCCCCGCGGAAGTGAAAGAATGGTTCCGGAAAACGGAAGAAGCAACGGGAATGAGCAAGCCCGCCATTATCTCCGGAATTGTCATGACTTTTATCATGAAAGCCAATGGTCAAGAGAAAATTCCATCCATGATTCCCCCTAGGCTTAATTCCAAAAAATGTCCTAAAAAGGGAAATATTTAGTTGCTTTTATGTGCTAAAAAGATACATCTGGATTTGTTAGAGCAATAATATCCAAAAAAAGGAAGCTAAATCATGAGGCCCTACGCAGACATCAACGGAGATTTCCACTGCCCGGAATGCGGCGCCGTCATCAAATATGACGAGACTGACCCTCTGTGCAAGGGATGCTGTGAAGGCTGCGGCTGGGAAGAAACGGAAGAAGAACTCGCTTTCCCATATGCTGATGAATACGGCGGTCATTTTTGAGCCTAACCACAAACCAACACCAGAAAATGAATACATGCGAAATATTACAACGGCCAATCCACCAAGGCCCCTATATGGGGATGGTGGAGACCATCACCAATGCAAACAGCAAAGCACCGTTCCTTTGCTACTCCTGCGGGCAGGAACCCGGCAGGGGCGCTTACTGGTCCATTATCGGAGACCGCCGCGGGAACGCGTATTGCTGCCGCTGCCTCTGCGCCTCTTGTGCCTGGGAGCAAATCAACGGCATCCCGGACAGGGCAGGGAAGAACCCCTACCAGTCTCTTGACCCCCGGAAGGAGCGCCGCCGCTTGCAAGCCTGCAAGAACAGTACCAGGGGACGCCGGAAGGAAGCTGTAGCGCGTCTGCTCTTTGGTCTGGTCATTGTCTTGGTCTGTCTTGCTTCCGCAGCGTTCATTGTCGGATTTTTCTACTTAGCCGTAATGATTTTCGCAGGATTATGAATACCAATGATCAACGTTTGATTGAAGGTCTGTTTACCCGCATTGATCGCCTTGTTTCGATCATGGAAGGGAAATACTGCCCTGAAACAAGCGGTGAAACCTGGTTGCGTGCTGAAGACCTGCTCAAACTCCCACAGTTCCGGCACCGCAAAGGCCGCGTATGGCTCTATAAACTTGCGAAAACTGCCCCGGAAATCATGAAAAAAGACTGCCTACCGCACCAAAAGCGGGGCGCCACTCTTTGGTGTGCGGAGCGTATTTCCAAGGCCATGAAAGAGAACACGGCAACAACCCTTTCCAACTAACCTAACCTAAATAACAACAAAACAATAGAATAAAAACACCATGCAAAGAAACGAATGCAAGCCCGGAACAGAAGTCATCATCCGGGGAACGATCAGTGAAGATGACGGAACGGATTTTAACTCTATCAAAATCACTATCCGCCGTGATGACGGCAAAACGGAAGATGGCTTTTTTGACCCTTCTGCTCTTGAGCCCGCCCAGGCGAAATACGACCCGGCGCGGAAATACCGCAAGGGGGATTTAGTTCGAATCACCGGATTTCACGGGAGGCTTTTCGGAAGTGGAGGTAATCGGGAGTTGTCCGCAAATAACGCAATTGGAGGCCAAGTGGCCCTTTGTGGAGACGAGATTGCGGGAGGGGATGTTAGCCTCCCTGATGGCGTTTTACTAAACCGAAACAATTACCTTTCAGTTGCTTGTATCAAACTTGTCAAGCCGATTGAAGAAATTGAAGCGGAACAGCCTTATAGGGTCGAAGAGATGGCTTTTAATTTCCGGGTCACGAGAGATATCTACTATATGCACACAATATGGTGGAATTCAGACGCTTGTCTCACATCTCCCTACAACAAGGAAGAAGCCTTAAGGAAAGCGCAGGAGCTTTGCGACGAACTGAACCGCAAGCATCAGGAATCCCTGAATGCCTAAAAAGCAGTTGGCCGGGGTCAGCGCCAACTGATCCCCGGCCTGTTACACAGAACCATGCAAAGATTATGAGTAACGCACCTACACATAAACTAGATTTGCCCCAGGCGCCAGTCCCGAAAAAGACACTCCATGAAATTGTGATGTCGGAGGACATGAAGAGCCACATTGCCCAGCTTGTAGAGGGCATGATGACGCCGGAACGCTGTATCAGTATCTTCTGGCACTGCTGCCAGAAAACCCCACTCCTTCAGCAATGCGCCCCTGTAACGCTGATTGCATCCCTGAAAAACCTGCTGATGATGCGTTGTGAGCCTGACGGCATCCACGGCTATCTTGTTCCATTTTGGGCTAAAGACAAGGCAACCGGAAAGCCCGTGCTAACCTGCGTGCCGGTGCCCTCCGCCCGCGGCCTGATGCGTATGGCCCGCTCCAATGGCGTCACCAACCTCAACATTGGCATTGCACGTGAGGGAGAGCCGTTTTACTGGAATATCGAGGACGGGAAATTTGTCATGGGTCACACCCCCGGATGGGATGACGACAAGAAACCCATCAGGGGTTTTTACTGTATCTGGACAGACAAGGATAGCTACTTGCACGGGGAGCGGATGAGTCTGAAAGCCGTCAATGATATCATGGCCCGCTCCAACTCCCGTAACAAGAAGGGGGAAATCGTAGGACCCTGGAAAACCGATTTTGAACAAATGGGCTTGAAAACAGTGATCAAGCGCGCCTCCAAGCAATGGGATTTGCCCTTGTATATCCAGCAAGCCATGAGCGTCTCCGACGAACAGGAATTTGGAAGCGAAATGCGGAATGTAACCCCGGAAAAAACCGATGGACCCGCCGAAGGGGAAACCCCGTGGAACAACGCGCCAGCACCTGAAGAATTCCAAAACGACCAACCGGAAGCCCTGCCGGAACCGGAGCCGGAAGGACAGAATGACCTTATTCCCGGACTGAAGATGCCCGCGCCGAAAGAGCCCGTAACCATCAGCAGGGAGGACTATTGACATGAGCCTATCATCGAATTGTACCGTTTACGAGAACGTGCCCCAGCGTTCGGAAGCGTGGTTCAAGTTGCGCTCCGGACGCCTGACGGCCAGCAATTTTGACAGGCTGCTTACCCCTACGGGACGCAAACCCCAGCCCAAGAACAACAAAGAAAGGGGCCCGTGGGGCGCCCTGATTATTGAATTGTGCTGCTCTTTCCTCCGTCCTGATGAAATCCAATGGGAAGGAAACCGCCACACGGACCGGGGAGAAGAACTGGAACCGGAAGCCAGGGACGAATTCAGAAAAATAACCGGACTGACTGTCAAGGAAGTGGGGTTTGTCCTTTGCAAAGACGGCCCGGTTGGGTGCAGCCCTGACGGACTCATTGTTGATGCGTCTGGCGATTACATTGCCGGACTGGAAATCAAGTGCCCTCTCTCCAAGACACATGCTCTTTACCTGCTCAACGGCGTGCTGCCAGATGACTACCGGCAGCAAGTTCACGGCTCTATGGCCGTGACGGGGTTGCGGACATGGTATTTCATTTCCTACTGCCGGGGCCTGCGTCCGTTTGTCATCAAGGTGGAGTGGGATGAATACACGGACAAAATCAAGGAAGCCTTGGATGAATTTAAAGCGGAATATCGGGATAAATACGATCTCATTATGCCGCGCATCCGCCCGGCAGCAGAAGGGAGGGCGGCATGAGAACGAAGGCAAGAGCTATCCACCGGCCCGGCGTGATGAACAAAACGGAAGCCGCCTATGGCTTTTACCTGTCTGACCTCCAAAACAAAGGGGAGATACGGGAATTCAAGTTTGAAGCCGTCAAACTGATCCTGGGGAACCGCTGCTCATACACACCGGATTTCATGGTTGTCCGCCCTGACGGCACCCTTGAATTCCACGAGGTGAAAGGCTTCTGGCGCGACGACGCCAGGGTAAAAATCAAGACCGCCGCCGACAAGTTCCCCTTTGTTTTTATCGCTGCCAAGCAGACAAAAACGGGTTGGGAAATCGAAACAATCCAGGAAGGAGAAAATTGAAATGAATAGATTTAAGAAAACATATAGAGAATGCCTTTGCTTAGTATCATCAGGAGGTTTTGTCGCAGGATGTATTTATCCGATCGTTGGTTGGAATAATGGTCTACATGTTATTACAGAAGATAAAAACGGTGAACCATTGGATTATTTGCTTCATAATGGGGGCGGTGATCCTGTTGAAAACGAATATGGGATAACAGGCGATCTTGCGGCGGTAGATGATAGATTCGACGAAGAACAAGGAAACTTAATATTCCGAACTTTGGTTGACGGTAAAATCGACACATATCCGTGGGAACTTGAACAGAAGGGAGGGGCCGAAAATGAAACTGACGCCTGAACAGAAAGCTTTTTACGAGTACGGGAAAGCCCGTGAGGCTCTTCGGCTCTTTAAGACGGACTTTGCATACCGGGAAGAAACTTTAAGAGAATTCTACGAGAACTATGTATGTGAAGCCTGGCAGAAGCGGGCCGCGTGCAGGGCGTGGGTGCCTTTAAAGGAGCGAAATTGCAACAATTGCATGCACCTTTATCGCGACACGAAATTTGGTTCTCCTTGTTTTTGTTGCACAGGTATTGACGACGAAATTCCCAATAACTGGGAGCCGAGAAAGGAGGCATTATGAAGGACTGGACAGGGAATAAAAGGACGCTTGGCGCTACGCTGGGAGCATCCTATCTCGCCACCGGTGAAAGGCCGAGGGAAGACTATTACGCCACCGATCCGGACATGGTGCGGGATCTGCTCAACGCTGGCGCGCCTCTCCGTCAGCGGGTATGGGAACCAGCCTGCGGAGCTGGTCATATCGTCAATGTCCTGCGGGAGCGGGGGCATGAAGTCTGTGCAACCGACATTGTTGACCGTGGATGTCCTGATTCCTGCGTACAAGATTTCTTGTGGGAGTTCGACG
>OCQB01000940.1_pt1 | contig 26836 bp, 16 predicted proteins | sample 1538631 | NCBI WGS metagenome assembly OCQB01 (sample SAMN04571713, study PRJEB22368) | human gut metagenome | biome: human gut; material: stool | host: Homo sapiens | place: Luxembourg | collected 2012-10-19
GTCAGGGGGGGGGTATATACCTAAGCATTATACTGCTCGTTGGGATAAGGTCAATGCGAAAATGGTTAGACTTAATGACGCGGCATCGTTTCCGACCGACACCTCCAACTTCGGCAACTTCGGCTCGGTCAACCCGGACTATGACAACCCGTTTGACAGTATTTATCCCTGGTCGGGCATCCGCATCTGCAACATCGACCTGGACGCCTACATGGCCCTGCAGCCCGGCGACAGCATCACCAAGTGCGTCAAGGCGTGGGATGACGACCCGGATTTTGATTGGAATGACGACAACGGCGTATGGCGCTATCGCCCGGAGTTCTGGGGCAAGAGCTGGGACGATGGAACATATCGGTACTTCGACGTAACGGACAGGCCGGCCGGTGGCTACGTGCACTACCCCGAGGCGATTGCGGGCTGCTGGCATGGGAGAGCGGTTACCAAAACCATCAACGGGGAGCCGACCACATGCCTGCTGCCGACAACGGGCATCCCGACCGGCCGCACCCCGCTGAGAACACTGCACACCTACGCCAAGAACTATGGTGCGACGCTGGACAGCATATATTCCATCGATGCAGATACGCTCTTGCTTGTGGTTGAGTACGCAACCATGAACAGCCAGATCGCAATCGGGAACGGCGTAACCAACCTGTACCGACAGGGAGGCTACCAGATTGCGGCGGCGGCGACAGACAGCAACGTCATCAAGGTTTTGGCCGCGGACGCCGGGAACTACTTCGTTTACGGCGCTATCTTGGACATCGGCACCACAGACGGCGGTAACCAGGTCGGAAGCTATTTTGTTTCGGCTACCGCGCCGGATACAGACCCGACCTATCTGAACGTAACGCTTACATCGAATGTCACCGTTACCAGAGAAAACTACTGGTCGATACACGGTATCATCAACGACACGTACAGATTGCGGAATTTTATAAACAAATCTGGTTACCTCGGCGCCAACGGCAGGTCGATGGCGTTCTACCGTGGCATGGAGCTGTACGGCAACATGTGGTTCTACACGCTGGGGGCGTATGAAAACGCCGCGGATAAGCACATCTGGATTGCAGCCGACGCCGAGCAGGCAGATGCCTACGATGCGCTGGATACCTCCGTGCACATTGACACCGGCCTGGTGCTTCCGACAAGTGTCGGATACATCAAGACTTTGGGACTGCCGCCGCGCTCCAGCCTGCTGGCGCTGCCACCCTTCTGTACGGCGGTCGGCGGCAACAACACAAACCCTGTGGGGGACTATTCCTTCAATATGGACTATACCTACAATACCGTGCTGATGCGCGGTGGCAGCGCCAGCTCTATCTCGTACGCCGGCGCCCTGTCCGGTCACTGGTACGGCGTGGTCACGGCATCGAGCTGGGGTTACTCGGCGCGTCCCCGTCTCAAAAACCCTCCCCCAAGGGGATAAAATTGTTATTTTGCACACAACAAAGAGAGAGCCCGTGATTTTCGCGGGCTCTCAACATTAAAAATAATTTAAATAAAAGCAGAAAGGAGGTCTTCAGAAATGGGGAAACGCTCGACAGTATACCATTCACTGGTCACTCCAGAAAAGTGGGACAAAGTTAATGAAAAAAACAAAAGCTTGATTAACGAATTTACAGATTATTTGCGTTCTGCGAATAAATCTCCCGCAACAATTAAACAGTATGAAGCACAACTGCGCACATTTTTTGTGTTCGTGCTGGAAAGATGCGAGAATAAGTTTTTTGTTGATTTAAAAAAGAGAGAATTCGTTAAATATTTTGGATATTTGACAAACGAATTGGAGGTTTCTCCGAACAGGATTTGTTCAATGAGAGCCGTCCTTTCAAGTTTGTCTAATTTTATTGAAAGAATTTTGGATGAAGATTACCCGCAGTTTCGTAATCTCGTAAAGGTTCTGGAACCTGTGGATAAAGCATTTGTTCGTGAACGTCCTGTTCTGACAATGGATCAGATTAAAGACTGTCTCAAAAAGCTCGAAGCAGATAAAAAATATCAAGTTGCTTGTTGTCTTGCTGTTCTTGCGGCTAGTGGAATGCGCAAAAGCGAAATCATTCAGATGAAAATGGAATATTTCGAAAAGGACAGGTTGATTTATAACGGGCTTGCTTACGAAACGGATAAAATCCGCACAAAGGGTCGTGGGAAAGCGGGGAAGGTCGTAACGAGAATTGTATTTCGCAACCTCGTCGATCTTGATCATTACGTTGATTTGTGGCGGAAAAAGCGTGAGGAACTTGGCATCAAAGACGAATATATGTTCGTAGTTTATCACGACGGCTCGTATGAACAGGCTACCCAGTCCACAATCAATTCGTTTGCAAGAACAATTGGTCGCTATATTGGTGAAGATTTCTTTGTTCACAATGTACGACATACGACGTCGACAGCTCTGGAGCTTGCCGGATATCCGATTGATGTTGTTCAAACCATTTTCCGCTGGGCAGATCCGAAGATGGTTAAATATTATTCAAATATTAGCGACACGCAGTCGCTTGAGAACTTCTTCGCCGGAATGAGCGAAGCGGAAAATAACAAAGAAAGTGAGGGATAACCAATGGCAACAGGAGATTTTATTAGCCAATATACTGGAGAACAAATAGAACAAGCAATCGCGGCATATTTAAATGGAAATACGAAAACAGCCGTTACTTTTGATGTGTCGGCAACAGCAACAAGTTGGAAAACTAACTCTTCGCCAGGCTCTTTTTCTGCACAATATTATACAGAAATCGCGACATCTGGTTCTTTTTATGTTGGGAATTATCCAGATATTTTTATTGTAGATAGCAGTGGAGCAAAAATTATTCCAGATGTTGATTATAGTGCAAAAAATGGAACTTTTAAGGTTTATTCAAATATAATGATAGCTGGAGTTGTTGTGATAAACGGAATGAAAACAACAAGCCAAATGATTACTTTTACCGTTAGAGACGGGTCCCCGACTCGTTATACCGAAAGGTTCACCCGCTCTGTTAATTATGGAGATAATTTTTATACTGTTTTTTCTAGTGCTATTGATGGTTTGAAATGCGACTCTTTGACAAGTAAAGTTACAGAGGATGGTGGAGAGAGTTCGCTTTATTCGTTTGTACTTGGAAGAGAACCAATTGGTTCTGACGTTATCGAACCAGGAGGAATTTATTACGTAATTACTGGTTGATTAATTTAACTATTTTTTATGAAAGGAGTTTTAACGGGGGCATGGAAGAAAAAAAACAAATAAATCAAGAATTGCAACAGGAAGTAGCGGAACAAAACGAAGTTCCTGTTATTGATAAAGATTCGGTTGATATACTCGATCTACTTGAAACAGCTTCATCGTGGCTTGTTTCTCCAGAAGATAAAGAGGCGGAAAAGAAATTCAACGAGATTAAAAATCAGATTATCGTGAAATCTTTTCTGCCCCTAACGATGAAAAACGCACTCGTGAAAAAGGCGATTTTCGACTTGCGAACATCAGATGATTCAATCGATGAATTCCCGCAAGCGTTGGAAATTTCGCTTCTGTTCAATGTCCTTCTTGCATATACCAATATTGAATGGGAAGACGGACTGGAAGTAAAAGACGCTGCATTTTATGATATTTTGTGGGCATCTGGTGTGTGCGATACGATTTTGGAATATTGTCGTTCGGATTACGAAAGAGTGGTTCGAATGGTGGAAAATATGTTCTCGTTTGAGAATCTTTATAACCTTGTTGAAACAATCAACAAGATGACTCCCGATAGCGTGGACGAACTGACGAAAGAGGTTAGACGGATTAGACTTGAGTCCGACCCGCAAATTCTTCACGATTATGCGACACTCGCAAGGGCGGGTGATCCAATTCTGCACAAGATGGCAGACGCTATTGAAGACACCGCGTATAAAGCGGTAAAGGGGGAAGTTCCGGTAAGGAAAGACGCAAAAGAATGATGGGCGACAATTAAAATGCCGCTTTTATTTACAAAGTTAATTTTAGTGGGAATTCTCACCAAATAATGGCGTCTCCTTTGAATATTGTTTTAAAAAATATAAAAAAAATAAAGTCATTATTTGGTGGTTTTCCTCGACTTTTCGAGGAAATATAAAATAGTGATGAAATGGAGGGAAATGTTATGCCTGATACAAATTTTGGAAATCCGTTTATGGCAAATATGAGCGAAAATCCCGTTCATAAAATAATTGTTGAAGTTAAAAATAAAGCGGCCCCCACAAGAGCAGATGTTATGCAAAGCAAGGAAGGTACGTTTATCGCAGTGCCGGTTGAATCTGATCCAAATAAAGATCATGCATATAAATTTGCCGGTCCAAATCAAAAAAAACTATTAAAAGAATTCGGAGAAAATTTTATTTCGGTTACGCAATTTGGAAGTATAATTGAAGGGATCGACGATACTTCTGCTATAAATAAGCTTAATAAAATTTTAAAATCTGTTGGAATTGAAAAAACAATAACTGGCGAGTTAAAAACCATAACAAACGAAATGTTTGATTTAATGGAAAAAGAAGTGGCGAGACTTTCTCCGGAACGCGGAAAACAATTTGCAAATATTACTAACAGAATTAAAAATTTTAGAGCAGCAGATGTGTATGGAAATGCTTTTCATAGAGCAATTGAGTTATTGGAAAAAGAAGGCAAAACTAATGACCCAAAAGATATTGAAAAAGTATTAAAAAGAATGGCTCGTGAAAAAAAAGCAGAAAAAACATATGGAAATGTCCTTTCTGATGTTTCTGGAGGAGATAGAAGTAGGAGCGCCCTTCTAAAAGACATCGACGCATATTTTAAAAAGAAAATAGAGCTCGGTCTTGGAAACGTAGTTGGAGCAGAACAACAGCTTGGAGCAGTTGTCAAAATTGGAAATGATATTGTCAAAATAGCTGGAACTTTTGACCAATTATTTTTAAAAACAAATTATATTTTACGAGATTTAAAAACATCGTCTTCTAAACAACCGTCCGCAGCATATGGTCTACAACTTAATCTTCTTGAAAAATTATTAAATTCGGTTGGAATTTCTGTTTCTGAAAAAGGAATAACAAGGGTTAAAGGGGGAAAAGCCTTTGATTATACAATTGGGAAAATAAGCGATCAAGATATTGTTAAACTAATATCTATGGTTATAGATATTCAAAATGAGAAAAATCCAAGCAATAGAGAAGCACTTCAAGCAGAAGCAAGGGCTATTCTGGGCGGTGGTGCGGTTCAGACGCGAGTTGGAACACGAGTCAATAAAGATGGAACACAAACGACTTATAATGATATAGCATTAAAAGATATTTCTAAAGATAAATATTTAACAGACGATGAAAAGGTAGATCTTGTTAAAAGATTATTTTCTGGTATGAGAAGAAAAGATCAGGAGGCATTTATTTCTTCTTTATTTAATACCAATAAATATAAAAAAGATGGTACGGCAGAACCAAGTAACACATTTTACTATCAAGGACCCTTTTATGATAGATTAAGAAAGGAAGTTCCAAATCCATATTTCGGCACCGCAAGTTCTGATTTTGGATATAAGGAATTTGAAACAAAAGAAGGAGAACGGGGCGGCGGGCCCGTTTATGGTGGCTTGTTTGCTTCTCAAAATGCTCAAAAATATAGGATCTTGAAAGTAAAATATGGCGAAGCTGTGGCTAATAAATTTCTGGATCAAATGTTAAAAGATATAGATTTAGCAATTGGAAACAGAGATGACTATGAAACAGCAAATATTGCCGAAGGATTTTTTAGATCTCTTGGATTAGTAGAAGATAAAACCCCACTTAATCGAGATTTTGTTAAAAGAATAGATGAATTATCTTCTGGATATCGTAATATTTCTTGGTTTTTAAATAACGAATCCCTAAAAGATCTTGGTGGTCAGCTTCAAAGTGTTTCGAAGGAAGAGCAAGCTTTGATGGCGGAAAGATCTTCTAAATATCGTGGAATTAAAGAAACCGATCAGACCTTTAAAGCTTTGGCTTCTTTAAGAGAAATTGGAGAGGGAGCCGGAGGTCTTTTTGATACTATAAAGAAGATGGAAGTTGATTCTAAAAATATAAAAGATCCAAAAGAACTTTTAAATAAATATTCGGATGTTTTATATGGTATATTTTCTGGACTTTCTAATTTTAAGGATTTAATTTCAAAATCAATTAAAAACCTTGGCAGAGTTTCGGAGATTGATGAATTCGGTAATTATCTGGAAGAAAATAAATCAGAACAAATACTTGATTACATTAATGATTTTTATTCAAACGCGGAAAATATAATTAAAAACTCTCAGCTAACGCCAGAAGTACAGCAGAATTTAATCGATCGTCTTTCTTATGCAAGATCAACCGAAAAAAATGGATCGATATCTCATCAAATTGGATATAGGGTTGCTAGAGGGGTTGGTGTATATGATTACATCAATTCGATTCTTTTGGGAGGATTAGAAAAAGCGAACATTGCTGCGCAAGAAAAGGGAATGGCGAAATTATCGCCGGAACAATATGCTGCATTTGTTCTATCTCCAGAAGCATTTTCTCAATATTCTTTGTCTAAAAAATTTAAAGAAAATTATCAAAACAAACAAACATTGCCTCAATTTTTAAGAGATTTTGTTAGCGATTCTTCTTATGACGAATCTGCTGAATTTGCTTCTTTAAAAAAACAAGTAGCGGAAGAATTTATAAATCCAACCACAAGAATGTTTGAGGACACTATAATTTATATAAACGAAGCGGGAAAGATTGTTTCCGGATTAGACATTGTTTCTAATATTTTAAGAAAACAATTGTCCGATAGGTCTGGTGAGTTCAATCTGGCCGGTGAATTGAAAACATTAGAAAACGAACCGGAGTGGACAAATAGAATTCTTCGGGGAATGGGAATTTATCGAGTTGAAGACGTTGATAAAAAAATGGAAACTCTTCCTCAATTCTATGGCGCCGTTTTTCCAAGAGTTTCAGATGACAGAAAAAACGAGATTGAAAAAAGAAAAAAAGAACTGGAAGAAGAATCAAATAGACTTATTAGTCTGTCGGAAAAAGAGGCGGTGGATTATGGTCTTGAAAAAGTGGCGGATAGACTCATTGAAATAACAGATGAAACCCAAAAATTAGATGAGGAACTCAAAACATTGACTTCTGCCGAATCTTCTAGAGAAAATCTTCTTTCTCAAATCAAAGCCTATTTAGACGAACAAAATAATATATACAATCAAACGATCCAAACGATTGAAGATAATTATAAAGAAGTCGGGAACGTTTCCGGAACAGAATCACATCCTGAAGATTTTGATACGCCAGAAGAGAAAAGAGACTATTTCTTAAAAACCGCACAAGAAAATCTCCTTAAGAGAACCGGCGGTTTAACAAGTCAAATGTCAGACGAAGAATTATTAAGTCGATTAACATCCGATGGCGATATCATTTTAAATAAAGAGCTTTCTAATCTTTTAAGAAAATATAGCGAATCACAAGGCAAAGTTGGCACTGTTTCTGGCTATTCTGCGGAACAGGTTGAAATGGTTCGTAATATGATGGAAGTTGCAAAAGTTGGATATGAATATCAACAGAAACAACTCGAAGAAATAAAGAAAGCACAAGAAGATGCGGAAAGATTACAAAAAGAAAACGAAGAAGAATTAAATAAGATAAAGGAACGTGCAGTTAATTCTAAAAAAGCATACGAAACAGCTTCTGTTGAAATAACCGAAACAGAAGATTTTTTAAAACCAGACGTCGTAGAAGATGAAGAAAAAATAAAGCGCAGCGTTTCAGCAAAAAAGGGTTGGGAGACAAGAAGAAAGAAGCAAAGCAATCTTTTGACTCCAGATCCTGCAAATATTGATGCGCCTCCGGTTCAAACTGCGCAATCTGGCCCAATTCATGTTATTATTGACGGTACAGTTCCGGGAGACTTTAAGAATAAAAAGACCGTTATGGAAACATGGGACGCAGACGGTAATTTAATTAGTTTTTCAACAAAAGATATCAGCAAAAGATCGGGGTCTCCAAGAGGAACGCCACAACTTGATGTAATTAAACAAATTAAAGAAGACACTGGTAATATCGTTCAAATGATGGCGTCTGGAGTGACCGCACAAAATATTCAATCTCCGCGAATGATGTCTCCGGGACCAGGAAGAGCGTATCGCGCAAAAAAAACAGACGATACAGAAAAACAAAGATTAAAGAACGAGAGAGAATATCAGGCTCTTTTAAATAAGCGGTTATCTATTTTAGATAGTCTTTTAAGCGCTCAAAAGAAAGCCGGAATTACACAGGGAAGAGAAAAACAAAGTCAATTAGACATTGTTGAAGAGGAACAAAAGAGATTAGACGATATCGAACAAAGAATCGGAGTTGCTTCTGGCAAAGATATGGATCCAGAAAGGAAAAAAGATATTGAATATCTTAATTCTCTTGCTGAATCTACAAGAAGAGTAAAGGTAGCGGCGAAAGATCGTGGAAATCGTACAATCTTCGATGTTATTAAATTCGACATCCAACGCGCTACGATGCGCATCGCCGATTTCGGTCTTGCGGCAACGGCTCTTAACGCGGCTCGTAGAGAGATTCAACAGGTTTATCAAAACATTCTGAAACTCGATGAAGCAATGACCAACCTCCGTATTGTTACCGGTTCTAACATCGAACAAGCGAAGAGTATGATGAATACTTACAACGACCTTGCGATGCAGCTTGGCACGACTACACAAGCAGTCGCTTCTTCTGCTGCAGAGTGGTTGAGACAGGGTTATTCCGTTTCTGAAGCTAACGAATTAATCAAGTCTTCGACTTATCTGTCTCGTCTTGGTTTTATGGATATGAATCAGTCTGTTACGGCGCTGACTTCTGTTATGAAAGGTTTTCGTATCGAAGCAACCGACTCAATGGAGATCGTTGATAAACTGACGCAGCTCGATGCGAAGTATGCAACCACAGCTGGTGATATCGCTACGGCTCTTTCGAGAACCTCTGCGGTTGCTCGTGAGGCGGGACTTGATCTTGACAAAACAGCGGCTGCGCTGACTACGATGATTGACGTATCGCAGCAAGACGCAAGTAGTGTTGGTAACGCCTTCAGAACGATTCTTGCAAGATACGGAAATGTTAAAGCGACTGCGTTTACTTCTTTGGTTGGAGACTCTGATGATGTTGATGATACGAACAAATCTATAAACGATACCGAAAAGGTGCTTGGAGCGATTGGAATTAAAATCCGTTCGTCTTCCAGTGATATGCGCGATTTTGACGATGCAATGGACGAACTCGCTGATAAGTGGGTAACTCTTACCGACGTCGAAAAGAATTTGAAACAAAGTTCCATTATGGAGCAATTCATAATTGCAAACCCATTGAATTGCTGGAACGCCCTTAGAGCAGTATAAACTAAAACATAGTGATGAAATATGCGCAAGTGTGAATGTGGAAAATTATACTGATTGGGCAATCAGCAGCTAAGCCTCGAACAGAGGAAAGTTCAACGACTAAGTGGTGGCAAGCGCCATCCAGTGGTGGGCTCCACGAAAGTGGATGATGAGATAGTCTAATCTCATATGAAAGTATGAGGAACGAAAGTTCATATGATTTAGCGAATCATATAAATAAAATGGCCGTTTCAACGGCACTCGCGGGCGTCAGACAACGCAACCTTTTCGGCATTTATTACCAATGTTAAGTTCATTGGCAGTAAGCGCATAGGGAAACTTGTGCGTAGTGGCATTTATAATGTCCAATATACTAATTGAAATGCTGGAAAATCCTAAAGTCAATCTAACTACAACATAATTCCTTAAATGGAATAAGTGTGAATGTTACGAAAGTAGAAAAAATAGATTGAATGATGCAAGGTTAAATCCTAAACATCAGGTCGTAGGAATGGATAATCAGCAGGGAAGCTCGAAAGAGAACCCCCAACGACTATTCCCCTTGAGGGAAGTAGGCTCAAGCGAGCTGAAGTGGTTAGCCCCTAACGCACAATGGCGAGGGAGAAGATATAGTCTGTGCTCATATGAAAATATGAGATACCTGCCGTTTAAAACGGTAAGGGTATGTGAGAGTAGCGAACTCATATAAACAAAAAATAAATATAATTTTAATTATATTAAAACAGATGGAAAATTACGACACATACAAGCAGGCAATTTCTGAGGCTGAAAAAGCTGAAGGAACGGCCGCTCGTAAAATGCAAGCGTATAATGAAAGCATTGCTTATAGTATCAATCAGCTCTCTGCGGCTTGGGAAGGATTTACGCAAAAACTTGAAGCAAGCGGAGCTGTAAAACTTTTCTTCCAACTATTGACCGCAAGCGTAGAAAACTTTGGCAGAATTCTTTCTACGGTTTTGTCTATGGTTGTTTCACTTCGTTCTTTCAAGTTGACAACCGACTTGAAGCGTCTTGCCGACTTCTTTGGGTTTGGGTCTTCTGAAGAAAAGGGTCGTTTGAAAACTAAATTGGACAAAGCAGCAGCTTGGTTTGACCCAAATCGTATGACGCAACAAGCGGCACAAGAAAAAGAGGAATATGAACAGCAAAGAGCCGGAATACATGAAGAGCAATCGAGAAACAAAATTGTCAATTCCAATAATAGGGTTGTTGATGCACTAAATAGAAACGCAGATGCTCTCGATAGAAATAGTGCGGCACAGAGAGGAGAAAATGCGCCGAAAGCAAGTGGTACAACACAAAGCTCTGGACCTTCAAATGAACAGGCAACAGAGTCTATTGCATCGGAATCAAAAACTCCTCGGACCCCGTGGCTCGGCGTTACTGGTTCAACTGTTAGTATTGGCGCTATTAAAAAAGCACGTAAAGAGTATGAGACAGCAAAACAGAAATCAGATCAGTATGCAGAAGGCGTGTTTGTAGGGGCGCATAAGCAGACCGCAGATGCAAAAGCAAATTATGATCGATTACGCAAATTGCGAGCCCAAGAACTTAAAGCCAACTGGAAACAAAGCGCAATTCGAGGGGTCGGAACAGGTCTGACGGCTGGTATTATATCTGGAATGTCCGCCGAAGGTGATGTTCAAGATAAGATAGTAACTGGTGCATCAACCGCTATTACAACCGGTTTGATTAGCGCAATTCCTGGCGTCGGGGCGATTCTTGGTCCAATTCTAGGTCCTGTTTTGGGTGGATTCTTCGGTAAAGAGATTAATAAACTTCTTAAAGCCGATGAAGTTGCTCGTAAAGAGCGCGTCGAAGAAGCTAAAAAACAACTTGAAGTAATTAAAGAAATCGGAGATTCTGTTACTGGTTTAATTGATTTAAATAAAAAAGATCAATCACTGTGGGATTCTGACGACTGGAAACAGTTCAACGAACAGATTGAAACAATCAACGAAGCTCTTGAAAAATCAGAGCTCGGAGATAAAATAATCGACCTCGGAAATAAAACACAAACCCTTTCGGAGTATTTCGAAGAAGCGGCAAGAACTGGAAATAGAGATATGCTTGCTCGCGTTGAGGCGGAGAGAATTCGTTTTGAAGCCGAAAAGACATACGCGGCAGGAGAACAGGATCGTTATACTCTCCAAAAAGAAATTAATGAGAATCAAAAGAAGCTCGCAAAGCTGGACGACGACGAAATATCGAAAAAGAAAGAACTTAATGCAGCAATCAAGGCGGCGAGGGCGGAAATTGAAAGCTACTCCGAAGCCCTGAAGAAGGGTTATATGCAAGCATCATTCTACTCTTCTGGTGTTGGAACAATGGAGTCTTATGACATTGGAAATGCAACGCTTGACAGAGTAATTATGCAAATCGCTCGCGAATGGGCAAAAGATAGTCCTGATATTTTTGCTGGAAATCAGTTGACGAGCGATGCTCGTTCCGAAATTATTTCGTATCTGCGCGAACAATCTGGTTATTCTTCGTTGTTTAAGAACGACACGAAGAATGTTGGAGATATGTTAACCGCAAGAGATGCGGTTGACGATTTGAGAAAATCTCTTAATATGTCTCAAAAACAATTGAAAGAGTTTGCTAATAGTAAAGACCTTTCTGAAATTGCTGATAAATTTGGAGCAGCTGGAGACGCTCTTTATAAGATTATTGACCAAATTAATCTTGTTGATGAAGATGGAATTACGACGATTGCACACGCAATGAATATGACTGTTCAAGAGTTCGAAAAAGCAAATGAAGACGGGGCATTTAACTGGCTAACAACCGATGTTGCAATTGGCGGAATAGATAAGCTAAATGAAAAAATGCAGACATTTAATGATTTGTTATCTGCGGCATCCGAGGGCTCTCTTTTAACTTCTGAAAACCTAAACAAGATTGCAAATCAATTTCCAACATTGCTCCGTGGGATCGATGAGGCTGGAAAATATACAACAGATTTGAGTTCTGATAATATTCTTGACAATATTATCAAAATGATGACAGACGAGAATTCCTTGCGAGAAATTTATTCCGGACTATTTTCTGGAAGTGTAGCAAAAGATTCTGCAATTTGGAGCAATTTTATGACTCTTGGGAAAGGAAGCGAAATTGCTAACTCCAATCTTTCTGACGAGATTAAAGAGCGTGTTAAAAAAGCGGGCTCTTATTCTGACATCGTCGATCTTTTTGCAACCGACGAGATGAAAGAATATAACGATGCATTTAAAGAGTATGTGACAAGTATGTATCCGATAACCGATTTACTTGATGCACAAGCAAAGATTTTGGAAGAATACGGAAAACACACCCTTGAAACAGAGATTTCTAATCTTGAATCAATTCGAGATTCTCTCAACGATGTTAACAAACAACGCGAGAAAGAACTCGAGTTGATTAAAGCAAAAGAAGCTCTTGAAAACGCATCAAAAGAAAAGAAGCGTGTATATCGTGCGGGAGTCGGATTTGTTTATACGACAGATCAAGAAGCCGTTAAATCTGCACAAGACAAAGTCGATGAATTGGAAAGACAACGCGATAAAGACAATATTCAATATCAGATTGATTCGTTACAACAGCAGAAAGAAATTCTTGAAAATATTGAAAACAACAAACAGTTAGAGTCTCTTATTGATACGGCGGAAAAAATTCTTGGTAGTGAAGGATCTAACGGCGGCATTGTTGGAATTATTGCAGCTGTTAATTCAATAACCAGTAATGAATTTGTGAATAAAATCAAAGAACAAGTCAAAGCTGGGATTACCGAGGCAACACAAAAAACAAATGAAGAATCAAAAGAGGGGGCTTTTAAAAGTTATGAAGAAGCAAAGTCTGGTTTAGAAAGTTTTCTTAAAGAAGAATATGTAACTCCGGAAGGAGAGAAAACGGGGTATAAAAAAGGAGACATTTTAAACAGTCCAAGATCTCCGTATTATTCTTCTGTTTATGAAGAATATAAATCTAAAATAGACAGCATAAACAAATACGCAGAAAGCTATAATAATTATGTCCAAGATGATTCCGAAAAGCTTAACAAAGAAAAGGCAGAAGAGTCTAAACAAAAATTTGGATTTTATGCGCCAGCCGCAGGGCTGAAGAGCGTTGCCGGCGCCAAACCTGGAAATGTGTTCGTGTTTGGAATAAGTCCGGACCCTAATCCAAATTGGGCAAGCAATGATCAATATGTGGCAGGAGATTCTTCTAACATTTATGTGTCTAAACAAACTGGTAGTGGTAAATTTGGTGAATTTGAGCAGTCACAATGGAAAGGAACCGCAGAAGAAGCAATAAATAAGGTAAAAGGACCTGCTCTAATTGTAAATAATCAAGGAGGGAAAGACTATTTAATTTATAAGGATGTTAATGGGGAAATTCATAACACTGTTGTTAAATTGCAACGCGGAATGGAGTCGCTTGACGGAGAACTAAAAAAAATTGCATTTTTTAATGAAAAAGATTTTGGAGGAGCCAGTGGAGTTGAAAAAATAGCCGATGATTATAATCCATTTGTTTCCGGTACTCTTTCAGCCCCAGGCGGTCGTTCGCTGATCAACGAAAACGGTCTTGAATCCATCATTACTCCTTCTGGTACAATCACTTCTCTTCCTGCCAAATCTGGCATTGTTCCTGCCGATCTTACCCGTAATCTGTGGACTCTTGGTGAGGTTGCTCCTAATCTTATTGCTCGTCTTGGCGGTAACAGTCTTCAGACCAACAATTCTAACTCTTCTACCGACAATTCGATCAACATTCAGAATCTTGATGCTACATTTAACACACAGAGCGATTTCGATGGACATCGCTTCTTGACAGATCTTCGTAATCAGGTTATCTTGACTGCGAATAATCACTAAAAACAAAAAGAGGGTTGCGATGAGAAATTATCACAACCCTCCCTATGTTGGAGGATTTATGAAATTTAACAAAAAATTAACAATTCTAATTTGGGTTCTTTCGTTCACTTGGGCGCTTCCGACAACTCTTGCCGGGTGCGTCGTTGCGTTATATCTCCGACTTCGTGGAAATAAACCGAAAAGGTTTGGACCAATTTTTTACTTTCCGATCACAGAAGATTATGGACTGAATCTCGGTCCTTTTATTCTTGTTCCTAAAAACACCGACTTTTACTTGAACGCGCACGAGCTTGGACATCATCTTCAGGCGTGTTTCCGGTATGGACCCTTCACTGTTTTTGTTGTCGCGATTCCGAGTGTTATTCGTTTTTGGTTGAGAGAACAGAAAACATATGACGGGAAACTTTTATATACTTGTCTACTTGTAGTCGCAATTTATATTGTGAGCGCAGCCCTGAGCTGGATCGGATATTTCACGAGAATTGTCGCACTTGCGCTTATCGGATTGTTTTTGACAATTTATGGAATCATTATTCAGATCTGGTTGAATAGGTTTGAAGTTCCGCGTTATAAAGATGGGAACTACCCATCGTATGATGATGCGTGGTTTGAGGGAGATGCAACCAAAAAGGGAAGCGATTTTATGAGAAAGTATTTCAACGAAGAGGTGAAGCGGTTTTGGTAAAATATAATTATGATTTGTCAAATTATGATTATGTTTTAAGCTTCGACCTCGCAAAACAAAAGACCGGATGGGCGCTTATTAATATTAGGTCAAACAGGGTCGAAATGTCCGGGGTGATAATCTTGAACGAAAAAGTAGATTCTGTTTGGCTTGATATATACGATAAAATTGCAGTTGTTTTGGAAGGCGTTAAAAGATATTGCCAAAGTTTAGATAAGAAGTTTTTCGTGCTGAAGGAGAAACTCCCGAATCAGGCTGGAAGATTTACGACAATTGCGTCTCTCCAAGGATTGGCGCAAGCCCATGCAATTTGGGAGCTGGCTTGTAAAAAGTCGGAGGCGGAAGTTTATGATTTCGACGGCGTTCATTCTGTTAGCGTTAAGGCTTTCTTTAAGAGAAGATACGAGGTTGAAAAACCTCAAAAGGAAGACATTGCAAAATTAGTTTGTGAAAATTATTGTTTTGACATTGGAGATAGTCCGTTGGATATTACTGACGCAATTGCTTGTGTTCAAACATTGGTTGAATACAAGTGGAACGAAGATATAAAAGATAAAATCAAAGAACTCAAAAAAGAACAAAAAAATTATAAAACAGATAAAAAGAAAAATCAGATCGCTGAAGAAATTCAGCGGTTAGAAAGGCTTGAGGTTTAATTAATATGGAAAATATTGGTTTGTATTTAGGCATCGGTGCTGTTGTTCTCGCTTTCCTTTCGTATCTTGTGCCGCAGATTATTAAGTTCTGTAAGATGTCTAAGGACGATAAAAGGAAGCTTTTATTAACATACCTTGCGGGGCTTGTAACAATGGTAGAAGATGAAATTGGTGCGGGGCACGGCGCAGAGAAACTGGCAGAGGTTGAAAATTATTTTAAAACCCATGCCGGGTTTTACTATAAGATGATTTTGAGGATTTTAGGAAAAGAAAATCTGAAAGATTTGATTGAAGAAGCGCTTGCGCTTGTTAAGAAAAATTTCGAAAAATAATTTTTCATAAGGAGAGGTATTTCTATGATTACACTTCAAAATTTTGTTAAAAACGCAAACGCATATACGCTTTTGCTGACAATGGGAGAACACGACACGGTTGACGCGCTTCCTACGGCACAAAAGCCATTTTCTCCCGAATTTTATCCGGTGTCTGTGGACTATGGTGTTCCTGCACCCGGTTCGGTTGCTATTAATTTTTTTACGCAGGAAAACTTTATGTTTGTCAATGGGGCGTGGGGCAAAGACAGTGTTCCCTCCGTTCTCGAACAGCTCACAGCGGTCGAAAACAAGGTATATACTCCGGATGCAGGCGTCGATGGGTACAATAAGGTTACGGTAAACGTTCCTCAGCTCGACACTTCTGACGCAACCGCTGCCGCTGAAGATATCCTGTCTCCTAAAACGGCATATGTAAACGGTGCAAAGGTCACGGGTTCTCTTGAGAAGCAGACCAAGACCGCGACCCCGAGTTCTGATTCGCAGACAATTTCTCCGGACGCTGGCAAGCTGTTAAGCAGCGTTGTTGTTGAAGCGGCTCCGCTTGACGCTGCGAAGACCGTTGCGGCTGGCGTTTCTAATAAAACGGTGTCTCCGAGCGCAGGGAACCTTGGCATCAAGTCGGTCACCATTGAACCGACACCGAGTTCACCGAAAACTGTCACGCCGACTAAGTCTGTTCAAAGCGTTACCCCTAACGAAGGAGAACTTCTTTCTGGGGTCACTGTAAATGCAATTCCGGACGAATATATTATTCCTACTGGTTCCCAAACAATTAACACAAATAAAACGGTTGATGTAACAAATCTGGCAAGTGTTGTGGTAAACGTTCCTCAGCTCGATACTTCTGACGCAACTGCGGTTGCTGGAGACATTCTGTCTCCCAAAACGGCGTATGTAAATGGTGTAAAGGTCACGGGCTCTCTCGCAAAGCAAAGCAAAACCGCAACTCCGACGAAGGAAGCGCAGACAATTTCTCCAGACACTGGGAAACTGCTTTCCAGTGTTACGGTTAACCCGATTCCGGCCGAATATATTATTCCCGCTGGTTCTCAGACGATTGCTACGAACGGAGTGGTTGATGTAACAAATCTGGCAAGTGTTACGGTGGAGGTTCCAAACAAAACTTCCGAAATTACGATTACAGCGAACGGAGTATATGATGTAAAAGAGGGAGAGGTTGGATATAGTAAAATTACCGTCAATGTTCAAACCCCCGCCGCAGAATAAAAAAGGAGAAACAAATAATTATGGCTTGTAGAAATTGTGATTTGAAAAGAATCTATCGTCTTTTCGAAGAAAAAAAACGTCGCGAAGCCGAAGAAGCGAAGTCGCTTGCCGAAGCGAGGGAGCGCGAAGCAAAAGAAGCAGAAGAAAAGGCTCGTCGCGAGGCAGAAGGGGCCACAAAACGTGCCCGTAAAAAGGCAGAGAAGAAGATTGTTACGGAGGAGCCCGCAGAAGAAAGGGCTCTCGCCGAAGAAGTTTGATTAATGGGTGTGCGGGCGGGTCCGAGAGGAACCTCCGCCCGCCCGTATGCTTTAAAAGAGTTAAAAGGAGGTTTTCTTGTGGCAATTTATAAACCGACGGATTGTAGTCCGTTTAATGGAACGTTTGATTTATCGGCAGATTTGCCAATAGTTTTTGAATGTAAGATTGATACTTCCAATAGTCCTGTTACGGGGTATTCAATTGAAATATATAATAGCAACAATGAAATAATTTTTCCCGGGGCCAATAGAACAACAGGACCAATTAAAAACAATGTAACATATTTAACAGATCTAAAAGAATATGTTAAAAAATTTCCGTCGTTGGTTTCGAATATTCGCAATGTTAATTCTGGGCTCAACGGAACAGTTCTTGAAATCCCGGCAATCGTTGATCGTTCTGACGTTGATGATACTACTACGGTTGGAAGAAACCAAATTGGAATCATCGGTGATGGAGCAAACATATTGGTTGATGGTCAGACATATACGTGGAAAATCACACTGTACCAAGAAGTAAAAGACGATTCTATTTTCCCGCCGAATGATGAAAAATATTATGATATGACCGTTACCAGCGGGACGGTAATCGGGTCCAATGAAAAAAGAATTCAAACCGCTCTAATTGATAGTGATGATAGAGTCGTGGATAATTTAGTTTTAATTGACAAATTTGTTCAACCAATTAAAATTGACAGATTTAACGGATATGATCCGAGCAATCCTATTACAAGCTGGAACGGAGCCGTTCCGACAACGTTTACGATGATGCGTTCTTTGATTACGGGCTATGATTCAACATATGGGTATGTTTATCCGTCGACGGCAGAGGGAAACGCTTTCGCGGACGGACAAATTGTTCCTGGAAACGCAAATGGTTTTCAGATTTTCAAAAACGGGAATAATCCATCGAACCTAGGCGCAACGGATATGGTTGATTTTATTTATGACAGCGGAGAATTTGAGGGGGAGATAACGTGGAAAACATCTGCTGCAAACTCCGAACAATCATATTGGGAACAGATTTATTCGGTAGACAGTAATCCAAATGGAGTATTCTACCCTCTAAAAGGAGATGGATATAGTTCGTTCGCGCTAACTGGGTCTGAGAGAATTATTTTCAACAACATTCAAAACTCGAAAGTCCAATATGGTGGAATGTATTATGGCTCTCCATATAACGGAATTTTTGAACCGCATTTTTCTTCTAAAGAAATAGATGGCGAAACCCCCACTTATCAAGTAACCGTTGTTTGGAATAGAACAAGTGATGCTGCAAACTGGGGAACTCTTTCTAATAAAATTGTTTATTGTCGTCGAGATGGTAAAAACTATGAGATAAACACTGCGACGCAGGTTGGAGAAATTAATAAAACTCCGTTCAAATTTGTTGAAGAAAAGCCGGTTAGAATTTTTAATACAGCGGAGGAAACGACAAGCACTTTTGGCGGCCGAGATATCGAAGATATAGGAAACAATTCGCGTATATTTTATACAAAAAATAATACAATTTCTTCGATACTTTCTGTTACAAACAATAACGGTGTCGACATAACAAAAGACTGTGTGTTTGAAGTTGGAAACAACTATATTATATATACGTCAAGTTCCACTATTCCATCAAATTTAACGGTTTCGGTTAAATATATTCCGTTTAATATTCAAGATTACACTGGAATAATTTTTTACAACAAACAGGCAACTTCTAATCAAGATACTGGGGTTGTTTATATTAGACCTTCTATTAACATTAATAAAAATATGATCTTTAAAGAAGTAACGACAACAGCCAACCCGACTTGGTTTAACATTAATTATTTCAATAAAGATTATAATTATATTACTTACGCTGGCAATCAAGGATTTAATCCAGAAATTAACAAAACTCGTTATCAGATTAAAAGTTTTTATAGAGATAGTGACTACAATCCGTTTTCGATTTACAAAAATCCAGAAATTAAAACGCAAATCGAGATGGAAAACAAAAAGATAGAGACAATTCAATCAGATGGATCTGTTAACAATGTTGAGACAATGAATTTCACGGTTAGGTCCAATTATTCACAAAATAGCTATATCCAATGGAAGAGCTATCAGTGGATTTTATATGATTCTGCAAAGAGGACCGTTTTAGAAAAAACGGAAGAATCATATTCTGGAGAGATTTTAGGTAATTTTTATGGTCTTGAACCACAACAATATTATATTTTGTCTCTTATTCTTCAAACAAATTCTGGTAAGATTATCGAAGTTGATTATGTTATTTATACTGATTTTACAGAAACGGCAGAACAGAGAGACCTTGTTAGCGCAGAATTTGATTGCGACACGCTTTCAATGAAGGCGAGTCTAAAGTTTCTTGATGTTGTTTTGGCTCCCGACGCAGATAAATATTTGCCAGGAACCCCTTCCACGACCGAAAATACCACGGGTACGGTGTGTTATTATAATTCAAAGTTGAATTTCTATAAAAAGGACAATCAAGCCATTGCTTCTGTTGATAACGGCATTTTAACAATAACTGGGCAAAATTCACTTGATTTTAGTAAATCTTTTGACCAATATGATTTAGCACAAGCAAAAACCGGAGACCTTCAAATAGATGCAGACGAAATCGTAGTTGAGGGTTCTTTTAATTTTTCCAAAGATTATAGCGGAGATATCTTTTCTGTTTCTCGCGGAGAAGAAGGAACTGGCACTGTTAAAATTTCTATTCCAAAAGCGATTAAGTCGATAGGTTCAGATGGATTTGTTGCCATTTCAGACGATATCAATAAAGTTAAGATTGGACCGAACTCCTATCTTAGAATAATTGACGAAAATGGATCGGTGTCAAATTCAAATGAATGGCAGGATTCCAGTGAATTCCATAGCACATCGATTTGGCAGGTTAACGGGGTTCAACCGAGCGGGAATCGCATTAACGTTGCTAATTTTAAATATGCGGAAGTAGATAATGGAGATGGAACATATGATAAAAACACATATTTGAATATTGCGGGCCCGTTTAACACAGATTCGGATGAGACGATGATACGAAATCCGATGGTAAACAATCAACAACCTTTCTCTTTTTATGATAACGGAAATGTTGCTATGCAATGTAAAAATGGAGATCAACTAGTCGCTTTTCAAATCAATCAACCAGATAAACTCATTTGGGTAGACAACGCTCCGGAAGAAAGCCCAAAAAATGTTGTTATTGACGCGAACGAATCGGACATTACATCGGCGCCAAGGTCTGTTTTGTTAGAAGAGGCTCTTATATGGGACGATGACGCCACTTGGAGGGACGGAACGTATTTGGAAAACGGAGCTGGTCTTTCTGCTAAAATCGGAGAGGTAAGAGTCAATGGAACCGTTGTTGAGGTTGATACAATCTCTGGCACAGAAGACCCGACATATACAAACACTGGTCTTGTTAAACAAGAAGAAGTTCAAACATCAATCAAAGAAAGAGCGGCCCTATCGGAACACAACCTTTCATTTAGAATCTTTATTAATACAAACAATTTTACAATAGATCGGTTGAGAAGCGTCTGTTATGTCAATTAATTTTCAAAAATATAAAGAAAGGAGTTCCGAACTTTGAAATTAAAATTCTCGATTGGTCCTGGCAATACACTTATAGCATCCGGGACTGCTAACACTGAAAGTTCTCAATTTTTAAAATCAAACTTTTTTTATTTATCTTCATCCGAAAACGGAATTGCTCCAAGAACACAGGTCGGAGCTCCAGAAAAAATCAAAAACACAGATATTCAGCAAATTCTCGACGAAAACCTTCGTTCCGTTATCGGTCTTTTTAATTTTGAAGATGTTAAAAGGGGAGAAGAAACGGTTGCGACTGCGGCAGCGGAAGGAGTTTCTAACGCCGATCAGTCGTTGTATGCGGTTTCTGTTTACAAAAAAGAAATTTGGTATGATAGAGAGGCTGGAAAATCAATGGAGGAGCCCGTTTGGACTCCTGTTGCATTAAATGAGCCTTCTAATATTATTCGAGACTTCAATATTGGAAATAATCGTTATTATAAATATGTTTTCCGACTCGTTGAAAATAAGGTTGGCGGAGGACTCGAATATCAGTCTGGAATTATTGTTCCAATTAAAACAAATTGGCAAGGGTGGTCAATTACAGAGCTTCACGAAACGGACGATCCAAAAGTGTTTACGGCGTCTCCAAAAGATGTTTGGAAGTTTAAATATAATATTTCTAACGGAGCACAAACGCAGAATGTTGCCAAAACGCAGCAAGACACGCTGTCTCGTTACCCGATTTTCAGCCACGGTGTGAAAAACGCGGTTGGAGGAAGCGTTACTTGTCTGCTTGGTCGTGAAATGATTAATGCAGATTATACTAATAAAGAGTGGGTGTATGAACAAGACCTGGATACATGGAGAGAAACTAACGGGCCGTTTGAAAACCTCGGGGGCTATCGCGAGCGTCTTGGAAGGATTCAAAACTTCTGTAGTGCAAACCCAGATTATCTTTCCGCTTCAGTTCTTGGTTTCCGCAATTTGACCTCTAATGAAGCGGTCGATATGCTTGACAAGTGGCGCGATGTTTGTTATTCCGGAAATCCGAAACTGTTAAAAGACCAAAAGGGTCAAACTTTTATTGTTCAAATTACCGATCCGAGCAATACTACGAACGAGTCTTGGGAGAAGATGCCAGAAGAAATTTCGTTCAGTTGGATTGAGATTGCCAACGCAAAAGACTGTCGCGTCGTTCAGACGGAATAAAAGAAGGGGGGCGGCATTATGCCACAGATTTCTAACCAAATCAAAATGGGATCTGGTGAAAATTACAAGTATATCATTGACGGGAAAAATGCCGCCGTCGGCGATATTGAAAAGTATTTAAAAATTTCAGAGATTAAAAAAGTTATTGGAAGAAAGACGATTTACCCCCGGTTCCGTATTTTTGTTTTGAACCCGGACGAAACTGTAAATTATCAGCTTCCAAACGAAGACATCTTGTCCGGCGGTTCGTATAATGAGAATTATCAAAACGGCTCTCGCCGGACGCTGTCTTTTTCATTAAACAACCAAGAAGGAAAGTATACCCCGTCAATTAACAATTTGTGGGTAGATACAAAGGTTTTGCTCGATGTTGGGTTGGAAGTCCCCGATGAAAATCTAATTATTTGGTTTCATAAGGGCGTTTTTGTGATCACTTCTGCAAATCCATCAAAATCAACAGAAACCAAAACGGTGTCTATAAGTTGTACCGACAAGTTTGAAATTTTAAATGGGAAACGTGGCACGGTTGGAACAACGGTCGAGATTCCTTCAGGCATGTTAATCAAAGATGTTATTCAAGACATTTTGTGGTATGACGGCGGCACCGGAGATGTTCTTGACCCGATTCCGTTTTTTTACCACCCCGCGTTTGAGGGAAAGGTAACGCCGATTACGATGACACTGTCTGCCGGATCGAATTATGGGAGTCTGATTACACAGATTGCAGATGTTCTGTCCGCAGAGGTCTTTTATGATTCTTACGGACAATTGAATTTTATCCCGACCGTCGATGTGATTTCTGACGGAGATAAGCCAAACCTTTATGATTATTCAATTGAAAATTTGCAAAACGAAAACTTTTCAATTGATTTGAATTCTTTCGTTAACTGTGTTTATGTTGTTGGGGCGAATATCAATGGACACACCTGTACGGCGGTTAGGAAGAACGAAGATCCGACTTCTCCGATTTCAGTTGGAAGAATTGGACTTCGTGTTGCTGATATAATTAACGACTCCAACATCACGACAGACCAATTGGCAGAAGAACGGGCAGAATATGAATTGCGGAAAAAGATTATAGCGGAAAGCACATTAAGCAGTTCTGTTATATTTAATCCGCTTTTAAGCGTTAACAATATAGTAACATATACAGACGAGGAAGACTTCGACATGAAACGAGAAAGATTTTTAATTCAGAGCATTTCATTTAATTTGGGATACGATGGGTTGATGTCGTTGAGCGTTTCGAACATAAATAATCTTCCGTTTATATATTAACAGAAAGGAGATAATATGGCAGAATTTAATTCGGGTGCAGAACCCGGTTGCATTGCTAGCAATCTTCCGTTAAGGGTTATGCGCGTCGCGATGGAAAATAAAGGAATTTTTGTTGGAGCAAAACCAGGGGCCTTATATTGTTTTACAGGAGACAATAATACGGTTACGATAGATAATGTCACATATGAAATTCCTAAAACAATTAAAGTAGATGGTCCTGAAAATACTCCAGATGGAACAATCTCGTATAAGATTGAACTAACGGGTGACGGAAATACAATTTCAAGCGCAAGATTGATTCCAGGATAATTAGAACTTTTCATAAATGGTGATCAAATAGTGATTTTATTATTTTGATTTCATAGTATGTTTACAAAAAACTTTTCCAAAACTACTTGACAAACCAATAATTTTGGTGTATAATAGGGGTGGTTGGGCGGGAATAGATAATAAAGTAATTAATAATATATAATATGTATAAGATAATTGATATATAATAATATTTATAATAATTGTTCTTATATTATAGAGATTTATATTGTTATAGACTTCACATCTATTCGGTTCGTTCAACCACCCTATTTTTTCCATTTAGAAAATTTAAGAAAAAAAGAAAGGAGGGTCATTTGCGAATCATATGATCGACGCAAAAGATTTTTTAAGTGTAACAAGAGATATAATTGAACAGCAAATTAGAGATCGTTCGACAGATGCTGTTTGCGAGATTGAGAGTGTTAATGAAGACGGAACTCTCAATGTTTTCGTTCTACCAGATAAACAAACAATACTCAAAAATATAATTAATGAATCACGGTATAATTTCAAGCGTGGAGACAATGCACTGTTATATAAGATTCATAACAGATTGTCGGACTCATTTGTTGTCGCAAAATTTCGCCCAAAGCAAGAAGATGCTGGAATTTCCGAAAAGTCAGTTCAAAACCTCATAGATAACGCCCTACAAAACTATAAAGGTGGTTCTGGCGGCGGAGTCTCTGGCGGAATTCAAGGCCCTCCCGGTCCACAAGGCATTCAGGGCGATGTTGGTCCCACTGGCGCTCCCGGACTTACAACGAAAATTACTGTTAATGGAATAACTTATATACAGTCGGATGGCAATATTTCTCTGCCAGATTATGCTAAAATTGGAACGACTGCGACTAATCAAGTATTGTCAAAAATCGAATATCTTGCAGAGGCGGAAATTCCGATAAACCCAGATGAAACATATGAGTATGCCATTACCGATTTAATCGGATATGGCGATTTGGACGCAAATCTTCAAGAACAAATCGATCACATGGGCAATACCGGACCAACTGGCCCTACTGGAGTAGTGGGTCCCACGGGGCCGCTAAACAAAGAGGCGTTCGTTGATGCCAAAGTTTCTCCTACTGGAACCGTTGTTTTTACGAAGGATAATGGAGACACAGTTGCTCTTCAATTTGCTCAAATTCAGGGGACTGAACTTGCCGGGTATAATATTCATTCTTATAATATAGATAAAGATAACGGATGGGATGGAACTGGTCCATACACACACACAATGACTGCAGAAAATGGTGGCTGGGTCGCGACGCAAGATATTCTTGTTCAACTTCGACTGACAGACGGAACACCATATGAAGGCGTTCATGCGAAATATACCGTTGGTCAAGATGGGACGGTTACAGTAACATCTGATTTAAAACTTCCAATTCAAGTGCTTGTTGCTGATGGTTTGATTGCCGGTCCTCGTGGATCAACCGGCCCCACTGGTCCTCAAGGATCAAAGGGTGATGTCGGCCCTACTGGTCCGATGGATGAAGACGCTTTTGTCGAAGCGACGATTGGTTCAACCGGAGTTGTTACATTCACAAAGCAGAACGGACAGCAAGTTAACCTTAATCTTGCTTATTTCGACGAAACTGCGGTTGCTGGTTATAACATTCATTCTTATACTATTGAACAATGGAGTGGAACATCTGCTCCATACACACATACGAAGACGGCTGCTGATGGTGGTTGGACCGCAACACAGAACATTCTCGTTCAGATGAGGATGATTGACGCCACTCCGTTCGAGGGAGTTCATGCAAAATATACTGTTGCAAATGACGGGACGGTTATTGTGTCTTCGGATTCGAAAGTAAAACTACAGATTCTTGTTGCGGACGGTCTTATCGCTGGTCCGAAGGGAGAAGTTGGTCCTACTGGTCCGAAGGGTAACACAGGCAGTGTTGGTCCTACTGGTCCTACTGGTGCAGTCGGTCCGACTGGTCAAACCGGAGCTGTTGGCCCTACTGGTCAAACCGGAGCTGTTGGCCAGACCGGTCCTACTGGTCCGAAGGGTAACACAGGTAGTGTTGGTCCTACTGGTCCTACTGGTGCAGTTGGTCCTACTGGTCCAAAAGGCAATACTGGTGCAGTTGGTCCTACTGGTCCTACTGGCCCAACCGGTAAAACTGGAGCAATTGGTCCTACGGGTCCTCTTGACGATCAGTCGTTTGTTAATGCGGTTGTTGGTCCTACGGGAACGGTCGTGTTCACAAAGCAGAACGGCGAAACTGTTGCTCTTCAATTCGCGCAAATTAGCGGGAGTTCGATTGCCAATTATAACATTCGTTCTTATACAATTCCGGCAAGCACTGGCTGGTCTGGAACTGGTGCTCCTTATACCAATACAAAGACCGCCGCAGATGGAGGATGGACGCCAACGCAAGACATTCTTGTTCAGATGCGGTTGGGAGACGGCTCTCCTTATGAAGGTGTTCATGCAAAATACACAGTAACAAACACCGGAACAATTGTTGTTTCTTCTGATGTAAAAATGACTTTACAGATTCTTGTTGCGGATGGTTTAATGGCAGGTCCGCAAGGTCCCACTGGTGCTGTTGGAGCGAAAGGAGACACTGGTCCGACCGGTCCTACTGGTAAAACTGGTGCTGTTGGTCCTACAGGTCCGAAGGGTGAGGACGGAGTAATTGGAAAAGACGGCAAAGATGGGCCTACTGGTCCTGTTGGTCCCACTGGTGCTCCCGGATTGACAACAAAGGTTACGGTTAACGGAACGACATATACACAGTCTGGCGGAAACATTACACTTCCTGATTACGCTAAAATTGGAACAGAAACAACGGATAAAACCCTGTCAAAGATTGAGTATATCTCGGAATCTGCAATCCCGTCGACCCCTGATGAGACATACGAATATGCTATTACCGATCTAATTTCTTATGGCGATTTGGACGCTAATCTTCAAGAACAAATTGATCACATGGGGAACACGGGTCCCACAGGTCCTACTGGTGCTACTGGTGCTGTTGGTCCTACTGGTCCGATGGATGAAGATGCGTTTGTTCAGGCGACAATCGGAGCTACCGGGGTTGTTACATTTACAAAACAAAACGGACAGCAAGTTAACCTTAATCTTGCTTATTTCGACGAAACTGCGGTTGCTG
>OCQB01000971.1_pt1 | contig 26070 bp, 22 predicted proteins | sample 1538631 | NCBI WGS metagenome assembly OCQB01 (sample SAMN04571713, study PRJEB22368) | human gut metagenome | biome: human gut; material: stool | host: Homo sapiens | place: Luxembourg | collected 2012-10-19
TGACGCAAGAGAGTATAGACGAGAGAGTAACGATTAAAGCCCCGATTCCGAAAAAATAAAGGGAAACGGCGAATGCAGGCAGCAATGCGATGATGACATTGTACATGCATTTCGAGACGGTTAAATTATCGTGTATGTGAGGGGCTGGCGATACGGTTAATTCCATTGCGAGATAAATTAAGATTGTTTTCTGGATCGTATGATTTGGTTTACTGCATTTTTCCCTATTCGTATATAATCGAGTATAGGACGGTTTGACGGACAACTATAAGCACAACAGCCACATTCCAGACATGCGGTGATGAGTTCTTTTTCCGCTCTCTCGAACAAATGATTTTCTGACAATTTGGCCAAGAGATAAGGTTCGAGTCCCATAGGACATGCAGAAACGCATTTGCCGCATCTGATACAGGAAGAGGTTTCGCTCCGGTGCGCATGGGCTTCGTTTAATATCAAGATACCCGAACAGCCTTTGGGAATAGGGGCATCTAGATTGGAAACCGCTTTTCCCATCATGGGGCCTCCGAGAATGACCTTTGCGCTGTCGGAGGGAAGACCGCCGGCAATCTCTATCAGCTCACGGATAGGCATACCCAATCTTATCCGGTAATTCCCCGGTTGTTTAACACCGTCTCCTGTAACGGTGACGATACGCTCTACGAGCGGTTTATTTTTCTGAACGGCTTCATACACGGCAAAAGCGGTTCCGACATTTTGGACGATAGCTCCGGTCGAAACCGGTAATGCCCCATTTGCTACTTGCTTATGAAGAATGGCATCGATGAGCTGCTTTTCACCGCCTTGCGGGTATCGGGTACGGAGGGGCACTATTTCTATGCCCGGATATTTTTCGGCATGCTTTTTTAGTAGGGCAATAGCGTCTCTTTTGTTATTTTCTACTCCTATATAAGCCTGTTTTACATGGATAGCTTTCATTAGAATGTGACAGCCTATTATAATTTGTTCGGGCGATTCGAGCATGAGAGCATGGTCGTCCGTCAGGTAGGGTTCGCATTCCGTCGCATTGACGATGAGGACCGTAGGCTTGAATTCTTTGGGAGGTGTCAGTTTTACATGGGTGGGAAAAGTCGCACCGCCTAAACCGACAATACCGTTTTGTGCTATTTTTTGTATAATTTCATTTGAAGATAAAGTAATCTCTTTTTCCAAAGAGGGAGTCCGGTCTATATATTCCTCCCAATCATCTCCTTCCGTATCGATGATAATTGCCTGAGAATATATTCCGAATGCGTTAGCTATTTTGTCTATTTTCGAGACGGTTCCCGATACCGGGGAGTGTATGTTGGACGATAAGAATCCGTTGGCCTCGGCGATGAGAGTCCCCACTTTTACGGTATCGCCTTTCTTGACAATGCAATTGGCCGGCGCTCCGATGTGCTGGTTGAGCATCAGAGAGACTTGCCGGGGAACCGGAATGGCGGTTACTGGGCATTGCGATGTCAGTTTATTCTCTTTGGGGTGTATGCCTCCTATGCGGAATGTTTTTAACATATTGCAGTTTCCTTTCTGGGGGTTGATGTTTCCCTGATATTGTTTCTTATTTCGGCATGTATCGCATGGGTAGGGCATCCGTCGACACACGCTTGGCATGATAGACAGAGGTTATCGTCGATATACGCTAAATTGTCTGATAGAGAAATAGCTTTTTCGGGGCAGGTCTTGACACATTTCCCACAACCTATGCAGGCGACGGAACAAACTTTGCGGGCGATGATGCCTTTGTCTTTGTTATTGCAAGCCACATATATCATGGATTCTTGTTTCTTCCGTAGCTCGATTAAATGTCTGGGGCAGGCTTTTACACAAGAACCACAGGCAACGCAAATGTTGGAATCGATACGGGGAAGTCGGGTGACGGGATCCATCGTGATACCTCCGAATTCGCAAGCTGCCGCACAATCTCCTTCGCCAAGACACCCATAATTACAATTACTCTCGCCGGTATAAAGCGAGGAAACGACCGCGCAGCTGTGTGCGCCTTCGTAATGGCTGGTTTGCGGGCGGTTCTCGCAAGAGCCATTGCAACGGATAACGGCGATACGAGGAGCTTTTTCCACAGCATTCAGGCCAAGAATGGGAGCAATCTTTTGCATAACCTCATTACCCCCGACGGGACATAACAGACTGTCTAACGATGTGGCCTTCGTGCATTGTTCGGCGAAATTCCGACATCCGGCATATCCGCAACCGCCGCAATTCGCTCCCGGAAGAATAGATTCTATTTCGTCGATTCGAGAATCTTCTTCTACATGGAATTTACGGGAAATGATGTAAAGTAATGTTGCGCTGATGAGTCCGATAATACTTAGTATGATGATTGCCGTTACCATAAGTTATGAGACATGTATTGGTTTCAAGAAAAATCTAAATCGTTTTTTCAGTCGATCGCGATAGAAATATAGTATCGTGTAATATATCGCTAATACAACAAGGGCACATAACCCCGAATATAGTTCGTTTATTCCTATTCGTTCATTGATGACGAGCGACAGCATAATGAGAATTACCGGGAGGGCTGCCGTAAACCATATAGCTCTGTATCCTGCCGAGGTAGAAAGAGCTACCGAAACTTTATCTCCTATCTGTATGGGAAAATCGCATTTTTCAACCTCGATGATTTTTTCTTTTTGGTCGGTTGTCGTGCACAATGAAGCCGCATGACAACCTGCGCAAGCCGAGTGTTGTATGATGCGCACGAATATATGCGATTTGGAAATACCTGTTATAATACCTTCGTGCTCTATATCAGGTCGTTTCATACGAGAAAAACTTTTTTAATCCTTTGTTTATTTTTATCTGTCAGAAATAAGAATTGTACAATTTTTTATATTTGTCTTCTTTTTGAATTTCAGAAATCCATTTGTTCAAGCTGTCGAGTAATATCGAGTCGTCTTTTCTGAGGGCCCATGATTGGAACTGAGTAAAACTTATATCGGTATTACAGTCTATTTGGGGATAATCTTTGCTCATTTGCTGGGCTATTGCTTTGTCGCATACGGCTAAGTCGATTTCCCCAGTAGCGACCATCATGATGAGCTGTTCGGCCCCGTATGTCTTTTCTTCTTGTATATATATGGTATCGCCTATTTCACGAGACAAGTTGTGAATGCGTAATCTTGTAGGAGCATCACTAACGATGTATAGAGTTTTTCCGGCCAAATCTAGTTGGTTTCTTATCAGTTTTTTTTGCGCTTTTGGATCTTTTCTTTGAACCAATACTTGTTTGTTCAGTTGAATGGGTATGGTAAAAGCCAATTCTTCCTTGATTTCGGACGTTACGGGCAATTGACGGGCAATGATGTCGTACTGGCCTTTTTTCAATCCATCGATACTTTTGCTTAGGTTAACTTCTGGGGTTATCTCAATGGAAAGCCCGCTTCGATTACCTACCATACGGGCCAATTCGTAGTCGAATCCCGATAGGCTGTCGCCTTGTAAATAGTAAGACAATGGGGTATAATCCGTAACGATCCTCAAAACACCATCGGCTTTGATTTCCTCGAAAGTTCTCGGTCGGTAAGTGTTTCGGGGACGCAACCATATCATTGTTCCGACAACTATTATCAATAGCGCGGCATATATAAATATGTGTCGTTTGAGCTTCATATCGTTAATTGGAAAAATCTATGGATAACCCCATTTGAAACATACTTGGATTTAACGGATAATGTGGTAATGAGAAGTAGTTATTTCCCCCGAATATCCCTTGATTCACGTGCGACATCATGACAAAGAAACGAGTTTGTTTCAATTTCATATTTATATATGCGTTCATGAAAGGATAATTTCCCACTTCGATTTCATCTTGGGTATGAAAAGTTAAGGTCGCCGGTTGGAAAGCCTCGCTTTTATATTTTGTATAGTAACGGCAATCTACACCTAATTGAACATGCAATACTTTGGCGATTCTGAATAAAAGGTACATATTGCTATATACGCTCAATTCGGGTAAGGGGATTATCGATGGTTTGCTCGATTTTTGGTAAACTATTTCGTTTTCCCAATTAAAAACTCCAAATTTAAAATCCTGATTGAGTTTTGCGTGGAATACTTGTATCATGGAGCTCTCTTGCCGGGGCAAGCTATTATTGTCGAAATAGATATAATTTTGTATATTTTCGACACCGACGTTCAATTTGGTTCTCCACCGTTTTATGTTGAATTCACCTCCGACTCTCATTCGACGTGTTTTCCCGAAATCATTGTCCCAAATGAAGTGATTGGAAGTGTATTTCTTATAGAAATAAGAAGGTTCGGTGTTTTTGAAAAATCCATAAGCCCTTAGTTGAACGGTGTCGTTCCAAAGCCTGAATCGGCTGCGAATATCGGCAGTGACGTCGATATCACCTATGATTGCTCCGGCAAGTCCGAATTTTCCGTTTACATGATAAGTCAGTAATTCTCCCTTTTGTTTTGAAATTTCTCCACCGACCCATAGAAGACTTTCTCCGTGGCTGCGAGGATTGGATATATCGGGACGTGGAGTCAATCCCTCTATTGTAGTTCCAGCCGAAAGGGTGTCCTGAGGCAGGGAAAAATGGCGATATTCGTAAGTGGCGTAAGCCGCCAATCCCATCTTTGCATACTTATTGAATCCTTCGAGTAATGATATTCCGAAAGTATTTCGTATAGACTGGTATCGGGTTTCTTCATTCGTCCCTCCAAGACCTAAATAGGTGTTCGCGAAGTAGGTAGTGTCTTCGGTTGCCGATTGATTGACAAACCTATGCTTATTTTCGTTATACTCGATGGTGTGTATAATGCTGGTGACGGGAATGAATGTACGTATCACGGTTGTGTCTTGCTCTTCTTCTTGATAGAACCCGAATTTATATCGTTGGGTGGCATAGTATTCTTTACCGCGAATACGGTTGTACGCATCCGTCAGATTGGTTGGAATCGTTTGGGTGTTTACGCTCGATTGTCCTCCTTGTACCTCTTCGGGACGAAGTATGTATGTATCGTCCGAGATACCTCCGTTTTCTTGGTTTACGAAATTATATGTATTAAGAAAAAATTGAATATCGTATCGGTCCCCCAAATAGCTTCCGAAGATACTGTATGCAAGGTCTTTCGTCGCTTGATGCTGGTAGTGGCCTCTCGATAGGATATAATTGATGCTACCTCCGAATTCCAGTTTCTGATTAAAATTTCCAGAGAAAACAGCTTTTAAATCATCTTGGGCAGTTTGTTTCGAGCCTCCTGTCAGATAAGATAGTTGGGTATAAGGTATGTGTGAATTATAGAATATCCATGAAGAGGCTGTTTGTATCCAATGGCCGAATGGATCTTTAAATATAAATTCAGAGGGTAAAGGCCTGTCGAAAAATATTTTGGAAAAAGCAGCAGCGCCGAGATTCCCGGTCGTTCCGTAAGCCGTTGAATAGCTGGAAGGAATATCCGTGCTGTAAAAATTGTGCATGAGAGTATCCATAGGAACATCATATCTCGACCCTAACGGCTGGGTAATACTCCATGCATAAGGAGCAGGAATATCCTGTTTTTTCTTAGCCTCTGAAAAAAGTGAACAGAAAAGTACGGATAATATGATAATACAGGCCTTTCTCATCGGTTTGCAAAGATATGAAAAAGCCGGCAATTACAAACGATGTGTTTTTGTATATTTTGCCGGCGTTTAATTCTTTTTCTTTTTTAATCCAATGGCCTTTAATGGCTTTGGTAAAGATATCGTTTTATACTTCGTTTAGGTGTTTTTTCGAACTCTTCATAATAGATTTTAAGACGGCTGATTTGGCTATAAGCCGGAAGCTCTTTATTGAGGGTCGATATGTTTTCTTCCATCAGAGTTTCTAATGCATGGCCGGATATATTCGAATGCTGCGCGTTTTCTATATCGGGGTAAACGAGAGCGACCAATTTGCCGTCTTGTTCGATGATGAGCGATTCGCATACATAGGGCATATTATTCAGTCGATCTTCGATTTCTTCCGGATAAATGTTTTGCCCGGACGGACCCAATATCATGTTTTTATTTCTTCCTCTCAAATATATGAATCCATCGGCATCTATCGTACATAAGTCTCCGGTTTTCATCCAGCCGTCCTCGGTGAATATCGCCTGAGTAGCTTCTTCGTTTTTGAAGTATCCCAGCATGATATTCGTACCTTTCACTTGCAGTTCACCTACGATATTTTCTGAATCCGAAGAGTTTACTCTTCCTTCCATACGGTCTACTATCCGCCCACAAGAGCCGATTCGAGTCTCGTCCCACGGGGCATAAGAGATGAGCGGACCGCACTCGGTCATGCCATATCCTACGGTAAAGGGAAAATTGATACGACGCAGGAATTGTTCTACATCTTTATTTAAAGCCGCGCCTCCGATAATCATTTGAGAGAGGTTCCCTCCGAACGTTTCGTAAAGTTTATCGTTGATTTTTGCCAATAACTGAGTGTCTAAGAATGGAACTTTTAAAAGAAGTTTCATCAAAGGTTTCTCTAATAAAGGAAACACTTTGGTTCTGATAATTTTTTCGATGATGAGAGGAACGGCTATAATTAGTTTGGGCTTTACCGTAGCAAAAGCATCCATGATGATCTTAGGAGAGGGAATCCGAGTCAGGAAATGCAAGTGACAGCCTTTTAAAAATGGGTGTATCATTTCTATAACCATGCCGTACATGTGTGCCATCGGCAACATACAAACAATACCGTCACCTGCGGATAAGAACGGTAAATGGTCTAAACAAAATTTGACATTGGACCATAAACTGCGGTAGGGGAGCATTACTCCTTTTGAAAAACCGGTGGAGCCCGAGGTGTAATTGATAACGGCGAGTTCCTCGGGAGAATCTTCGTAATAGCTTACGGCATCAGGGGTAAATCGGGCAGGATATTTTTTCCCGAAGTATTCGTTTAATCGGTTCCGCATATCCGTCAGCTTTTCACTTTTTGATCTTAATAAGGAAAAGTCATTTAATAGGAAGATTCCTTTCAGGTTTTTCATTAGCGTTTCGTTCAGGTCTTCCCAGACAATATCTCCGACAAATAGCAGTTTTGCTTCCGAGTGATTGACAATGTGGTGTATATTGTCTGCTTTGAATTCATGTAAGATGGGGACGGGCACGGCTCCGTAGGTGATTGCCGCAAAAAAGGCTACCGCCCAGTGAGCTGAGTTTTTGCCGCAGATAGCTATTTTGTCTCCTTTTTTTATTTCGGCACTTTCTAATAAGAGATGTATTTTGGCTATTTTGCGGGCAATGTCTTTATAGTGATAAGATACACCGTCGAAATCACTTAATGCGATTCTTTCCCAATTTTCTTTAATGGTCTGTTCGATGTATTTATTGAAACTCTCGTTGTTCATAAAATCAAGTTTTTATGTCATGATTTTACAAAGTTACGAGATTTCCTGAATAATCCTAATGTTTCTTTGTCTATTTTGGGAAAAGAGGAATAGGGTTCCTAAACTTTTCGTAATGAAAAAAGAATGTTCAACCCTCCTGATAAACCGTTTTTTACCCATATTTCTCCTTTATGGAAGAGAACGGCATTTTTAACAATGGCGAGTCCCAATCCGGTTCCTCCGAGTTTGCGGGACCGACCTTTATCAACCCGGTAAAATCTTTCGAATAATCTGTTCAAATGTTCTTCGGGGACACCGATTCCGTTGTCGGAGAAAGAGAAATAATAATATTTACTATCTTCGAGATAACAGTCTATCGTGATTTTTGTTCCTATACCGGCATAGGCTATGGCATTGTCTGTAAGATTTCTGAAAATGGAGTACAATAAGGAATAATTTCCATTTATGGACATTCGTTCGTGGAGGTTTCTCGTCTCGATGGTCATTTCCCGTTCTGTCAAGGCCGCTTGCGATTCGTTAATAACTTCATTGATGATTTTTTGTAAATCGGTATTATCCGTGTCATAGAGGTCCTTAGATTCGTCCAGCCTATTGAGCATTGAAATATCTCTTAGTAAATCGGTCAATCGTTTGGATTGTGCGTAACAACGCTCCATAAACATTTTTTTTCGGCTATCGTCCATTTCGGTGGAAAGAATGGTCTCCATATATCCGCGGATACTGCTGACCGGGGTTTTAAGTTCGTGAGCGATGTTTTGAGTAAGTTGGCGTTTTAACCGGCTTTCTTGTTCTTGTTGGGTAATATCGTTAATGGCTATTTCAAATGTATGGTCTTGAAATATGATACATTCTATGAGGAAAGTTCGGCTTCCTTTGTCTATAACCATAGACTCCGAAATAAATTCCTCCTGTTCGTTTTGTTCATAGAGCTTTTGAGAAATGAAATTGTTGATTTTTTTCAGATTGGCCTCTTTAAATAAATAGTCGGAGGGAGATAGGGTATTGTCTGTGATAAAATTGAGATACTGAATAAAAAGATTATTGGCCATAATAATCCTTTTATCTTTGGAAAAAAAGGCCAATCCTTCTTTGGAGAACTGTAAATGCTTGAATAGTTTCTCTTGCTCTATGGATAGTTTCTCTTTGGTTTTTAATAAGTTATCATAAATATGGGTCAGGCTATGGGTAATATTGCCAATGTCGTCTACCCCTGATTTTATAGTAATGTGTATAGGCTTTCCCTGTTCTGCCTGTTGAGACAGCTGGCTGAGAGCGGCAATGGATTTTCCCAAGCTGTGGCAAAAATAATAAAGCAACAGTATGGCGAAAATCGATATCGCTAACATGAAATATATGAATTCGTTATTGGGACTGAGTATGGAAAATTTCTCCCGTTCGAAAGGAAGTGAGGAGCGTATGATCCAATCGTCATATCGTTTAGCTGAATAGAAGAAATTTTTTTTGAACGATTGAGAATATCGAATGGCCCATTTTTTAGAGATGATTTTATTTCGGGGCGGTCCAAATGGTTATTTGCAAGGGAGTCTGTTTCTTTTTCTTGTTGGCTTTCGAGCAACACTTTTCCAGAGTGTGCCGATATAATAGTTATTCTTAGAGGTTTTCGAGTAATACTCTGTATGATGGAGTCGATTGAAATTTGGTCTATCTCTTTGTTTTTAATTTGGGAATATATGAGTTCGTTGTAATCTTGTAAAAGGGCATTTAGAGATTGCTGTCGGTTTTCTTTTTCTAGATTATATTCGAATAGTAAAATAATAGCGATAAAAACGATGAAAAGAGAGCCGATAGAAAAAAACAATTTTCTATCGAACGTCATAGATTTTCGAACCTTCTCGGTAGACATAAATTAAGCTGTTTCAAAACAATATCCGTATCCGAGACGAGTTACGATGCGCTTACCGTATTCTCCTATTTTTTTGCGTAGGCGGGTAATATTGACATCGATAGTTCTGTCTAAAACATATACCTCGTCTGTCCATATTTTCGATAATATTTCTTCACGAGAGAATACTTGTCCCGGGTGGGAAAGCAGGAGGGATAATATTTCGAATTCTTTTTTAGTCAATGGGAGTTCTGTACTGTCTATGAACGCTCGTTTTTTTACAGGGTCTATGTACAATTTTTCAAATTGTAAAATAGCCGGATCTTCTTTGTCTACAATTCGTCTTAGTACGGCTTTGACCCTTGCGATCACTTCTCGGATAGAAAACGGTTTCGATATATAATCGTCCGCACCGATATTAAATCCCATGAGTTTGTCGTCTTCGGTATCTTTGGCCGTTAAAAAAATGATGGGAATATGTTTCAGCTTCTCGTTTTTTCTTAACAGAGAGGCCATTTTGAATCCGTTCATTTCGCCCATCATGACATCGAGCAACAATAAGTTATAATCGGTCAGGTTCATTTGTAGCGCTTCTTCTGCCGAATTTGCCGTATCTACGTCATATCCTTCGACCTCTAAATTGAATTTCAAAATTTCGCATAAATCTTCTTCGTCATCGACGACTAAAATTTTGTAATTGGCCATAGTTTCAATTTTTATGATAGTGCAAAATTGAGAAACAGATATTTCAACAATGTGACAAACATTTTACTTTTTAATCTTCATTCTGCTGTGTTTTGTTGAAAATTGAAAAGTAGAATATAATCTTTCACGTCGTTTCCCTTACGGTCGCTTCGTAGGGTTTGTTCAAAAGTATATTGTTCTCCGTACTTTTCTTTTATATAATTGAAATCTCGTTCGCCAACGAGTAAATAACCATTTTTAGGCATTTCTTTTTCGAAGTCGATGACTCGGTTTTGTGCATAAAAATTAATAATGAAAAATCGCATCATAGAGGACGATACATAAGAATATATCTCTCCATTTGGGACAGTCGATACTACTTTGTCTGCAAACGGTTTCATCGATTTTGCATTGAGTATAGCCGGCAAAGTAGAAGCGTCCAACATCAGTTGAATGCCGAAAAACAGGGCTACGACCGAGTAAAGATAACGGTTATTATAGGTTAGGTATCGTTTGCTCTTATAGATGTCATAAATTAAGAATACTATAAATATGGCAGTAATGATGAATATGATATCCCACGATTCGGAAAGGGCTGTTACATAGTGACTGATGTCACTCGTAGAAGACATGACGTATTTGTCTATAATTCCGCTTTTGACGATAGTTAGAACCACCAATAAAAATCCCCCGATAAATGCTATGAAAATTGAAAATATTCTCCATATTCGCGGTCTTTGTTTGAGTAGAAAGAGCATGTATTCTGCCAAAAAATAGGCTATGAATGGGTAAATGGGAAGAATATATACCGATCTTTTACTTTTGGGGATACAATAAAAAACGAATATGATGACAATGGATAGGAGACTGAACAGTCTCATTTTATCCATGTGTGTGATATAGTCTTTGAATCGTTCCCAATATAGTTTGACCGTGCCTTGTGGTCTCTTGTATTTTAAGGTAAATAATGACATGATAACTAAAAGCGACCACGGTAACCAACCCGCTAAGGTAATATAAACGTAATAGATGATGGGTTGCTCGTGTGAACCGTATGACATTTTTCCCAAGAAGCGATCGACGTTTTCTTCCATAACGAGCCGTAGAAATGCTTCTCCTCCCTGTTGATAGGCCGCATAATACCAGAGTAAAGGCAAGATACAGGATAGTAGTGCTATGGGGATAATTTTATAGAAGGCTTTCCATACAGACACTTTTTGGAAAAGAAGGAATATGCCGATTACGGCGCATGGAAGTACGATGCCCACCGGTCCCTTAGTGAGCGTAGCTATACTCATAAATAGTATTGCCCAAATGGGGATTCCTTTCAACCCGAGTTCCCACCATCGATATAATTGGAGCATGGCTAAGACGATGAAGCAGGTCAGTACCATATCGACTCGCGACGCCATTGCAGCCCGATGCACTTCAAATCCCGAGAGTAGTAATAGAGAAGCAAGGAATGCTATGTCATTTCTGCTACGTTTGGCAAAAAAGAGAAAACACGCGATTGCCATAATGATTGCTGCCAATGCCGAAGGAAGGCGCGAAGTGAACTCTGTTACCTCTCCGGCAGGAAGGGACAACGCTGCGATACACCAATGAAAAAAAGGAGGCTTGTAGGCGATATCTCCGCCATTGTTTATAGGTAGTATCCAGTTGTCGTTTTGTAACATACTGACTGCCACGATGGCTTCCCGGGGTTCTCCTTTGGTGTGGAAGTTGGTTAGCCCCAAATAGGGTATGATCGTTAAGGTACTGATGACTAACAGTAAAAGAAATAGAGATGTCTTGGAACTTATTTTAGGCACATTCATAATGGAGACAGTCTTTAAATCGTTTGGTTGTTATGAGGATCAAAATTGATTTTTTTATCTATAATATATTCCGGGCGATTTTTGGTTTCATCGAAGATGTTTCCAATATACTCTCCGAGTATTCCGATGGTAAACAATTGCACTCCACCTAAAAATACGATAGTAATGATTGTCGAAGACCACCCCGGAACGATAGATTCTTTGCCGGAAAGGTACATGATGAATACCCAGATAGCAAAAGCCAATGCTATAAAAATGGAAAGTGTTCCTAATGATATGGCCAATTTTAATGGCTTTTTAGAAAAACCAAAGATACCGGCCGAGGCTAATGAAAACATTTTTCGTATGGAATATTTCGTTCTGCCGGCAGCACGTTCGTTACGGGTATAATAGAACGGAGTTTGTTTAAATCCCATCCAACTGAAAAGTCCCCGCAAATATTTATGCTTTTCGGGAAACTGTTTGAATGCATCCAAAACCTTGCGATCGATGAGCCTGAAATCGCCTGTATCGACAGGAAATGTGTAGTCAGATAGAGAGTTGAGCATGCGATAATAAATCTTGGCAGTGAATTTTTTCATGAAAGTTTCCCCTTCACGTTTATTGCGTACCGCATATACGACATTACTGCCTTCTTTCAAATAAGTATCTATCATTTGGGGAATAACTTCGGGCGGGTCTTGCAGGTCCACGTCGATGATAACGGCAATGTCTCCGGTACAGTTGTGTAATCCTGCACTCACGGCATTTTGATGTCCGAAGTTTCTGGAAAACGATATTACTTTTGTATGAGGATCATCGTTGGCGAAACCGAGTAAAAGTTCTTCTGTGTGGTCTTTGCTCCCATCGTTAACGAAAATAAGTTCATAATCGTGAGCCGTACTTTCCATTACTTGGGAAAATCGCTTATGGGACAAGGGTAGTACTTCTTCTTCGTTATAACAGGGAATGATTACAGATACTTTCATGGTATGAAACTTTTATTTTTTAAAAGTGATACATCTATTCATAATGAAATTACACAGTGTATATACGATCATACTCAAAAGTTGAGCCCAAGAATCGGGTACATATAATATCTCTACCAAAATGAGTAACGATATAAATTGTATGCCATAGCATATCCCGAAACAGATGAGGAATAAGATGGCTTCGCGGATAAAGTTACTATTTAATTTTTTAAATACCCAAAGTTTGTTCCAGAAGAAACTATTGACGACACCTGCTATATAGCCTATAAAATTGGATATGGTATATTTTACATGTAGAATCTCTTGCAGGAAGTAAATGACGATAAGCGTTATAAGGGTATTTATGATACCGACAATACCGAAACGAATAAATTGTCCTATTGCTTTTTTATCGTATTTTTTCAGTCGTTCGAACATGATGAAATGTCAGTCTTTAATGGGGTTGGTCGTGTCATCTTTCAAGGCTGGCAAAGACCAGTGAAATTTTACAGCGAGTAAGCGAACCGCAACGACCGATATGCCGCAAATGGATTGGTTGGTTATACTGTTGAACCCCATTTTTTCTCCTAGATAAAACATGATTCCTCCGGCAACACAAGCTAAGGCATAGATGTCTTTACGAAATAGCAGAGGTTCTTCGTTGATGAGGATATCGCGAATGATACTGCCGACCGATCCCGTAATGGTTCCCATGACGATAGCTACCCAAAACGGAAATCCGAACATGAGTGTTTTTTCTACTCCCACGACGACAAATAGAGCTAACCCGATCGTATCGAATATGAAAAACGTATTTTCGAGTTTTACCAAGTATTGTTTGAAAATAATGACGAAAATAAGAGCTATGGCCGTTACGGTGAGGTAGCTGCCGTTTATCATCCAGAAAGGAGTTGCATTCAACAAGACATCTCGGAGCGTTCCACCCCCTATGGCTGTTACAAGCCCGACAGCATAGGCTCCGAACCAATCGAATTGTTTTGCGGCTGCTAATCGAATACCACTAATGGCGAAGGCCAGTGTGCCGACAATTTCTAATATGGTGGCGAAAGTTGTATTCATAATCTTTCGTATGGAATTGCAAAGGTACTATTTTTTATGATAATCTGTCGTTCTTATTTTATTTTTGGGAGTTGAGTTTTTGTCGTATGAAATAAGTTCTGTAAAGATATTTTGTGGGAATAAAAATGTACCTTTGCACCAAATGTGGAAATAGACTGTGCTCGGTAGAGTCCGATAAATTTGTTTCTGCTTTTGTTTGCACTATTTCTCTTAATACAAATCTTTAATGAAAAAACGACTGCTAATACTTCTTTCAGTTTGTTTTATCTGTGTTTCCATATTTCCTTCTTCTCCGAAATATGAAATGAGGGCGGTGTGGATAACAACGAACTGGGGATTGGATTGGCCTTCGCGTCCGGTAAAGGTTTTGTCCGATAGATATATACAGCAAAAAGAGTTGTGCTATATTCTCGATGAGTTGCAATCGGTGGGAATCAACACGGTGTTTTTTCAAGCGCGTATTCGAGGTGAGGTTTTTTATTCTTCTCGATACGAACCGTGGGCTGCCGTTTTAAGTCATGGGCAGGAACCCGGATACGATCCTCTTGCTTTCGCCATTGAGGAATGTCATAAACAGGCTATCGAATGCCACGCTTGGCTCGTCACTTTTCCGGTGGGATCGAATAGGCAAGTGAAAAAACAAGGTCGTTCTTCGGTTGTTGCCCGCCATCGTTCATGGTGTAAGCAATTATCGGGGGAATGGTTTCTCGATCCGGGGAATCCGGCAGTGAAGGATTATTTAAGAGCATTAGTTGGGGAAGTCGTTTCTAAATATGATGTCGACGGTATTCATTTGGATTATGTGCGTTATCCCGATAATGCGATGAAATTTCCCGATACCGATTCGTTTAGGAAGTGGGGAAGTAGAAGCAAGTCTTTGTTTCGTTGGAGAGAAGACAATATAACCGGTATCGTCACAGCCATTTATGAAGAGGTAAAACGATTAAAGCCGTGGGTGAAAGTCAGTAGTTCACCGTTAGGCAGATATGCTTCATTAGAAGGTTTCCCTGCGGAATGGAGCTGCATGGAGGCTGTTTCGCAAAATCCGAAGGATTGGTTGCAGAGCGGACGGCATGATTTTATTGTCCCGATGATGTATTTCAGAGAAGAAAATTATTATCCGTTCTTGTACGACTGGGCAAATTCTTGTCCTCCCGAAAAAGTAATAAGTGGCTTGGGTGTTTACCGGTTAGATAAGAGTGAAGGTAATTGGCCTTTCATAGAAATAAAGAGACAAATCGAGACCACTCGGAAAATGGGAGTGGGACAGGCCTATTTCCGATATGAAAATTTACATACGCATACGATTTTGAGGCAATGGCTCGTTTCCTGTTTTTACAGGTATCCAGCCTTGACACCCGGGTTGAAAAATCCCATATCGCAAATACCGGATACACCGAACAATTTACGAGTGGAGGCACAGGGCGGTGTTTCTAATATTTCTTGGAGTCCGGCAGATGGTGCGTTCACCTATGTATTGTATGCGACAAATGATTCTTTGGATATGAATACGGGAGATCAGATCGTGGCTGTATTACCTAAAAATATACATTCATGTTCATTGTCGATTCCTTATAGGAATTATGCCATAGTGGCTCGTGACAGGTATGGGACCGAGAGCGAGCCTGTGTTTTGGACGGGTAAAAATATAGAACCGGATAAGTATCGAATAACTCTATAATTATAATGTTGATATAAAAAATAAAAGCTATGTATCCTTTGAAATTTGAAGACATTCTTCGTCCTATGATTTGGGGGGGAGAAGAAATCAGCCGATTCAAACAGTTACCCGAAGTTCACCCCGGTATCGGTGAAAGTTGGGAAATTTCACAAGTAGGCGATCGTATATCGGTCGTTTGCGAGGGGGAAGATAAAGGGAAAACGATTACGGAGTTGATTAAGCGCGACGGGGCGAATTTGCTGGGGAAGCATGTCGCAGCTCGCTATGCCGATAAATTCCCGTTGTTGATTAAATTTATCGACGCACACGATAATCTCTCTATTCAAGTTCACCCCAATGATGAGTTGGCGATGGCCCGGCACAATTCATTCGGGAAAACCGAGATGTGGTATGTCATCGACGCTAAACCGGGAGCAGGCCTCTATTCGGGATTTTCTAAGCAAATAACTCCCGCAGAGTATGTAGAGCGAATCAAAAATAATACGATTACCGACGTATTGCAATTTCATGAAGTGAAAAGCGGCGATGTGTTCTTTCTTCCGGCAGGCCGTATTCATGCTATTTGTGAGGGAATATTGATAGCCGAGATTCAGCAAAGCTCCGATATTACTTATCGCATATACGATTATGATCGTAGAGATGCGCAGGGCAATGCCAGAGAGTTGCATATCGAGCAGTCTATCGATGCAGTCGATTTTAAAATGTATGATAATTTACGAACCGATTATGCGGCTAAAAATAACGATGCTGTCGGTTTAGTCAAATGCCCGTATTTCGAAACGAATTTAATCGAAGTGGATAAAAGTGTGAAGCGTTCCGTTTCGGGACATGATTCGTTCGTTATCTATATGTGTATGGGTGGAAAAGTGCGATTGACCGATAATAACGGTTACACGATATCTTTACATCAAGGACAAACCGCATTGATTCCCGCTACACTCTCATGGGTGACAATCGAGGCAGAAACTTCTGCGAAGTTACTCGAATGTTATATTCCCGAATAATGAAGTGTTTTTTATAAAAAGAATAATGCCGGAGAATTATTCTTCGGCATTATTCTTTTGGTTATGATTGTAATATTTGCAATATGGGCGGATTCCGCATTCCAAGCAATTGGGTTTGCGAGCCATACAAATGTAACGTCCGTGTAGAATCAACCAATGATGTGCGATGGGGAGTAGGTGTCCCGGAATATTTTTTACCAATGTTTTTTCTGTTTCGAGAGGAGTTTTTGAATGGTTGGTAAGTCCGATTCTGTTGGAGACTCTGAAAACGTGAGTATCGACAGCCATCGCTTCTTTGTTAAATACGACCGATGCTATGACGTTGGCTGTTTTTCGGCCCACTCCCGGTAATTTTTGCAAATCTTCTATTTCGGAAGGTACGACACCGTTGAACTGTTCGATGAGTGTACGAGCCATTCCCACCAAATGTTTCGATTTGTTATTGGGATATGATACGCTTTTAATGTATGTATAAACTTCTTCCGGTGTAGCTGCGGCCAGATCTTGTGGAGTAGGGAATGCTTCGAATAGAGCCGGGGTTATCATGTTTACCCGTTTGTCGGTACATTGTGCCGACAGAATGACTGCAATCAGTAATTGAAATGGGTCGTGATATTGCAATTCGGTTTCGGCGATAGGTTTGTTTTCTTGAAACCATTTAATGACTCCGGCATATCTTTCTTTGGTAGTCATGGCGTTATAAAAATTTTATCATATGAAGACTATATTTCGCTAAGAAAAATCCTCCGAAAACGGCAATAATACCTCCGAGATTAGTACCGATGATATAGAATAGGGCACTGTGGACTTTCCCTAAATTCAATAGATTCATCGTTTCCAAAGAGAATGAGGAGAACGTGGTAAATCCACCTAATAATCCGACGAATAAAAAAGCTCTCAGATTAGGTGAAAAATCAAAAGAATAACAAAAAGCCCAAAGTATCCCGATGATAAAAGAGCCTGCTAAGTTTACGCATAATGTTCCCCACGGATAAGCCGAGAAAAGACGTTGAATTTCCGAAGCGATAAAAAACCTTGCAACAGAACCTATGCCTCCTCCCGCGAGAACACAAGCGACTTTACAAAACTCCATTCACATAAATTTTAATGAGCCGATTCGAATTCTTCGAGGAAACGTACATCGTTCTCAGAGAACATTCGTAAATCTTTGACTTTATATTTCAGATTGGTGACTCGTTCGATACCCATGCCTAATGCATAACCGCTGTATATTTTACTATCTATGCCACATGCTTCGAGGACATTGGGGTCTACCATACCGCAACCCAGAATTTCGACCCAACCGGTATGTTTGCAAAATGCACATCCTTTACCCCCGCAGATATTACAGGATATATCCATTTCGGCAGAAGGTTCGGTAAACGGGAAATAAGAAGGACGGAGTCGAATTTGAGTTTCTGATCCGAACATTTCTTTGGCAAAATAAAGCAACGCTTGCTTCAAATCGGCAAAAGAAACATTCTTATCTATGTATAAGGCTTCTACTTGATGGAAAAAGCAGTGTGCCCGGTAAGATATAGCTTCGTTGCGGTAAACACGACCCGGACAAATGATGCGGATAGGGGGTTGGGAGTGCTCCATCGTTCTTGTTTGTACAGACGAGGTGTGTGTGCGAAGAAGAATATCGGGAGAACGTTGTATAAAGAATGTGTCCTGCATATCGCGAGCCGGGTGGTCTTCGGCAAAATTCAATGCTGAGAACACATGCCAATCGTCTTCGATTTCGGGACCTTCTGCAATTGAAAATCCCAAACGGGCGAAGATATCGCATATTTCGTTTTTTACTAAGGAAAGCGGGTGTCTCGATCCTAACGGAATGGGGTAGGCTGTTCGTGTCAAGTCTATATTTTGAGATTCCGAATGGGTATCTTCGAATTCGCTTTTCAAGGCATTGATTCTTTCTGTTGCAAGAGTCTTCAATTCATTCAGTTGTTTTCCTACTTCTCTCTTTTGTTCGGCGGCGACAGTTCTGAAATCATTGAAAAGTTGAGAAATTTCTCCTTTTTTACTTAGATATTTTATACGAATATTCTCTAAATCTTCTGATTTAGAAACTTTTAATGCCTCGATTTCTGCTTTGATACGTTGGATTTTTTCAATCATACCTGTATAATTCTTATTTTTAAATGCAAATTTAATAATAAATGACTTCTTTTTGGGTGGATTTTTGAGAAATATTTTTTTTGACGAATAAAAAAGGGAATCTGCTGAAAAAATATTCCTTTATTACTAATTTTGTTATGAATTTAAGAAGTAACGATATGTCTGTCTCTCCATTTTTACAAAGTATACACGAGTTTGTCGAGGATAAAAAACTTTTAGACAAATCTGGCCCTGTTATCGTTGGTGTGAGCGGAGGAGCCGACTCTATTGCGTTACTTCATGTCTTGAAGAGTTTGGGATATTTGTGTATAGTTTGTCACTGTAATTTCAATTTGAGAGGTGAAGAATCTTTGCGGGACAGGAATTTTACTCGGCAGATAGCTTTTGAGTGGAATTTGCCGTTCGAGGAGATTTCGTTTGATGCTTCATGTTATGCGATGACCAATAATGTGTCGGTCGAGATGGCTTGCCGCCAACTGCGATATGATTGGTTTGAAGAGAAAAGGAAACAATATCGGGCACAGGCGATAGCCGTGGCCCATCATCGGGACGATAGTGTGGAAACCCTGTTGCTGAATTTAATTCGAGGAACCGGGATTGCCGGTCTTACGTCGATGAAACCACGTAACGGATTTGTTGTGCGACCGTTGTTGACCGTTTCCCGTAAAGATATAGAATCGTATTTGTCGGAACATGGGGTGTCGTATGTGGTCGATTGTACCAATTTAGAATCGGTTTATATCAGAAATAAAATTCGATTACAAGTATTGCCTTTGTTACGTTCGATCAATCCGTCGGTTGACCATTCCATATATTCTTCTATTTTGAATTTGAGGGAAGTAGAATCGGTCTATAAAGCGGCTATACATGAGCAGGAGCAAAACGTGTTGGAATATAAAGGTGAATATATTTATATTCCGGTGGAGAAACTGAAACAGCTTCCGTCGCCTAAGGCTTTCTTATTTGAATTTTTGACTCCTTACGGCTTTGTTTCCGAACAGATAACAGAGATAATATCGTCTTGTGGCGGTATTTCTGGGAAGGTGTTTTTATCTCGGAATTACAGAATCGTTAAAGACAGGGAATATTTGATATTGGAATCACAGGAAAGAGAAGAGGCCGGGACTGTGGTAGAGAAAATCGAAAGTCTCGAAGAATGTGGAGCTTTGTTACACGGAAATTTATCGTATCGATGTCTGGACAACGATGAAACGTATTGTTTCTCTCGTGATAAATCCTATGCTTGTTTCGACTTGGACAAACTTGTATTTCCGCTAATTATTCGCCGGTGGGAGACGGGAGATCGTTTTACCCCCTTTGGAATGAAAGGCAGTCGTAAATTGAGCGATTATTTTAGAGATAGAAAATATTCTCTAATCGATAAAGCCAATGCTTTGTTGCTATGTTCGGGAAATACGATAATATGGATATTGGGAGAGCGCGCGGCCGATGGATATCGAGTGACTGCGGATACAAAGAGAATAATCGAATTTAAATATGAAAAATAGTTAAATAATAAACTTATTTTTACATTTCTTGTTTTGTTTGACAAATCGGCCGTATATTTGTACGGTGAAATTGCGTAGTGAAATTCTGTACGCAGTAAATTCAAAAATCCAATAATTATATTTGTTCTTTCAGCCAGTATGAGTAATCATGCAGGTAGCTTTAATAAATATAAAGTGTAAATCATATTTATTTATTCATGTATAATATTTTAGAATTGAGCGCTAAAACTCTTGACCAGTTGAAAGTGATAGCTGCTGAAATGGGTATCCAAAAGATTGATGGTATAGAACAAGAAGATCTTGTCTATAAAATTCTTGATCAACAAGCTATTGATATGGCAAGTAAAGCTGCCGCTAATCCTCCTGCTCCGAAAAAGAGAGGTCCTAAACCTAAGAAAAATAAAGAGAAGTCTGTACTTGAAAAACCGAATGAACTAGAAAGTAAATCAAATACAGAGCCTACACCGTCTCTATCTGTGGAATCGACAGGAGTGGAAGATACGAAAGAGGTGAAAAAGAAAGGCAGAAAGAAAAAAAGCGATGTAACGAGTGAAACCTCGAAAAAAGAAGATGCAAAACAGGATAATGTTACAGAAGTAAAAGATATTCCTTCTATTATAGAAGAGACTGGGTTATCTTCTCATCCCGCTTTGAAAGAGCCGAACTATTTGAGAATTTAAAAGAAAGCTCTATGGCGTTGGTGGAAAATAACGGTTCCAATGAAAACGAAGAGCTTCCTCAGCAAAGTACACAAGGAGGGCAACCCAAACAACGCAAACGGATACAAAAGAAAGCTCTTCCGGCTGAATTGATAAATGAAGCTCAAAACACACTGCAAACACCCTCGCCTTCTGTTCCGGTTACAACGCCTTCCACCCCGGTAGAAAACAAGCAACAGGAAATTATTCAACAACAGCCCGCTACCGCAAATCAAGGACAACAAGCACCGTTGCCTACATCGTCGTTACAGACATTCTTCCCACATAGCGAAAAGCAAAGATTTGTTCCGAGAGGACAGCGCACATTCGTCCCACAGAATAGGAACAGCCAGAATAATGCAGGAAATAACAATGGGCAAAACCAAAACTCGAATAATCAACAAACGTTTGTCCCTGAGCCGAAACCTGTCGAGAGACCATACGATTTCGATGGAATATTGACAGGTGTGGGGGTATTGGAGATGATGCCCGATGGGTATGGATTTCTTCGTTCGTCCGACTACAATTATTTGACTTCTCCCGATGATGTCTATGTTTCTCAATCGCAAATAAAGTTGTTTGGTTTGAAGACGGGCGATGTCGTTGAAGGACCTATTCGTCCTCCTAAGGAAGGAGAGAAATATTTTCCGCTGGTGAAGGTGGAGAAAATAAATGGTCGCACACCCGAATATGTTCGAGACCGTGTCCCGTTCGATCATCTTACTCCTCTTTTCCCCGATGAAAAATTTGATTTGACGAGTGGAAAATACTGTAATTTATCTACTCGTGTGGTCGATATGTTTTCTCCTATCGGTAAAGGACAGCGTGGATTGATCGTTGCACCTCCTAAGACGGGTAAGACCGTGTTGTTGAAAGATATAGCCAATGCTATCTCTGAGAATCACCCGGAGGTTTATATGATTATATTGTTGATCGACGAGCGTCCCGAAGAGGTTACCGATATGGCCCGTAGTGTAAAAGCCGAGGTTATCTCATCTACTTTCGACGAGCCGGCCGAACGTCATGTGAAAGTGGCTAGTGTCGTATTGGAAAAAGCCAAACGTATGGTTGAATGTGGTCACGATGTTGTCATTCTGTTAGACTCCATCACTCGTTTGGCGAGAGCTTATAATACGGTTTCTCCGGCCTCCGGTAAAGTGCTCTCCGGTGGTGTCGATGCCAATGCGTTGCATAAGCCTAAACGCTTTTTCGGTGCGGCTCGTAATATAGAGAACGGGGGAAGCCTTACGATTATCGCTACTGCTTTGACCGAGACCGGTTCGAAGATGGACGAGGTGATCTTCGAGGAGTTCAAGGGAACGGGTAATATGGAGTTGCAGCTCGATCGGAAATTGTCTAACAAACGCATTTTCCCGGCTGTTGACATCACGGCATCGAGTACTCGTCGGGACGATTTGTTGTTACCGAAAGACACACTCAACCGTATGTGGATATTGCGTCGATACTTGTCCGATATGAATTCGATAGAGGCAATGGAATTTATGCGAGACCGTATGGAGCGTACTTCTTCGAATGAAGAACTTTTGCTGTCGATGAACGATTGAGTATCGTAATAGATATAAAAAGAAGGCCGGTGAATTGGAATTTTCACCGGCCTTCTTTTTATATGGACCAAACAAAGTGAACAGGGCGTGTGTTATATGAATAAATGTATAAGAAAATGGAGATACCCTCGATACAACTGAGTTTGGAACATATAGAGGAGTTAGATTTTACCTGTCCTGCGGCAAAAAAATCGATAAATATAGGAAAAGAGATTATTCCGGTTAAGTTTGTGGTAAATATTTATCCCGATGTTAAACGGGATTATTTTAAGTTGATAACAGGAGTCCGTTATATTCGTCGTCGTAATTTTATCGGTCAAGAACTTCTTTTTTATAGAATCGCTGTGGTTTATAAAATTGAGAAATTGAGGGATTTTGTTAAGCTCGAAAACTCCCAAGTCATAGTTGATACTCGGTTACTTGCATTGTTATTGAGTATATCAATCGGGTCGATGAGAGGAATGTTGGCACTACGTACACAAAATACAGTATTCAAAAATTATCCGTTACCTCTGATAAATGTATCCGAAATATTAACTTCCATGAATATAACCGATTCTGAGGGTATTGGGGAGAATCTGAATATATATTACAATAATTGAATCCTCGATGAATAAATTGATTTTGCTCCGGCATGGAGAGAGTATATGGAATAAGGAGAACCGATTTACGGGGTGGACAGATGTCCCATTGTCTGAAAAGGGGAGAGATGAAGCTCGTCGGGCAGGAGAGTTGTTACGGAGTTTTTCCATATATCCCGATATTTCGTTTACATCTTTGTTAAAGCGTGCTATTGTTACTCGCTTTTTAGTTATGGAAGAATTGGACAGGTTGTGGACTCCGGCATATAAAGATTGGAGGCTCAATGAACGACATTATGGTGCGCTGCAAGGCTTGAATAAGTTGGAAACATCTGAGAAGTATGGGGCGGAGCAAGTTCATATTTGGCGACGGAGTTATGATGTCAGACCTCCGCAAGTAGGAGACGAGGATCTCAGATATCCGGCTCATGATGCCCGTTATCAGATGGTTCAAGAAAAACTGCTACCTCATGGTGAATCGCTTGAAGATACTGTTCATAGAGTGTTGCCTTGTTGGAAAGAGCGTATTTTGCCAGAGGCTGAGAAAGGCAAAACGATACTGGTTGCAGCTCATGGAAATAGTTTGAGGGCCTTGATAATGATGCTGCAAAATTTATCGCCTAAACAAATTGTCGATGTAGAAATACCCACGGGAAAACCTTTAATCCTTGAATTAGGAAAAAATTTAACGGTTATGAATCAATACTATTTGGGGTAAAATAAACAGCATGGGCTGTGGTAGTAAAATCTTTTTTAGCTTCCATGATATATTCTTTTTCGGTTTTCTGTAAATAGCTATATTTGTCCGATTATTGATTTAGGTATGAAGACGAATAAGACGAATGCGGCTCGGCTGTTGGATAGGGCGAAAATACCATACGAATTGGTTCCTTATGAAGTCGACGAGAATAATTTAGCTGCTACTCATGTTGCCGAACAACTGGGTGAGAATATAGAACAAGTATTCAAGACTTTGGTATTGCGTGGCGATAAACACGGGATATTCGTTTGTGTGATTCCGGGCGACAAAGAGGTCGATTTGAAAAAGGCTGCCAAAATATCGGGAAATAAGAGTGCCGAGATGATTGCCATGAAGGAACTGTTGCCGACTACCGGATATATTCGGGGTGGTTGTTCTCCCATTGGCATGAAGAAAAATTATCCTGTATATATTCACGAAAGTTGTTTGTCACATGACCCTATTTATATTAGTGCCGGACAACGAGGATTACAGATAAAAATAGCAGCCGGGGCTCTTATAGAGTTTGTTTCAGCGGAGGTCGGAGACCTTGTCGGTTAATCTTGGTACACGATATAATTCGGTGTGGATTAATCCACAGGGAGTAAAATGTCTTGTCCATATAAGATGAGGTAAAAAAGACTTATAGAACCCGAAGGGGGATACATAGGTGTGAACAGAGTCTTCGTCTTTATTCACAATCTTTTTTCATAGTTCCCTGTTTAATGGCTCGGATAAGCCGGGATTCTATGCGGAGAAATTCTTGTTCGAAATTAGGAGTGAAGATTCCTTTCCCCATATTTTCATGTATTTCTGAAAATGTCCAGAACTTTCCGTCGTCGATTTCGACTGGATCGATTTGTATTTTTCCGGTATATACCGTATAGAATGTGTTTACCATCTCGCGTTCCCGATCCGATTCGAAGATATAAGTAAGCACATGTATCGGAATGAAATGCGTGATTCCCAACTCTTCGCGAACTTCTCTTGCCAACGCTTCTTCGACGGTCTCCCCGTAATCGATATGACCGCCTACGGCCGTATCCCATTTGCCGGGTTGAATGTCTTTATTCATCGATCGCTTTTGAAGATACAACTCCCCGTCGTTATTTATAATATGTAGGTGGACTACCGGGTGGAGCAATTTCGATCCGTTGTGGCATTCACGGCGGGTCGCTTTTCCTATTGTGTTACCTTGTTCGTCTATCAGAGGAAACCATTCTTCTTTATTCATGATTCAAATGAGTATTCGGGTTATAGTCTTGAATACGTTTTTGCAGCGTTTCTTCATCGAGAGGGTTCCCGGCTTTGTCGAATGGCAACCTGAAACCGCATCCTTCTTTCCATCGGCTGCATCCGTATGCCGTCTTTCCCTGTATGATATGGCCGGTGTGGCATACGGGACATGATAAAAGTTGTTCTTTTGGTTTCTTCTCCGTAGATGTTTTATTTGTTGTTTTTTTCTTCCCGGGTTTGGCCGATGTCGTCGATTTTTTCTTCGGTTCCTCCGGTGGTGGAGCAGCTGTGATTTTGCCGGAATTGTCGCTTAGTACGTACAAAACGATTTCGCCCACCATTTTTTTCAGTTCTTCCAGAAAATCGGCGGCACGATATTCGTTGCGTTCTATTTTACGCAATTTGTTTTCCCAAATACCGGTCAATTCGGCCGATTTTAGCAACTCGTTGCGAATAGTCCCGATTAGCTCCACTCCTGTTTGAGTGGCAACCAGATTCTTCCTTTCTTTACGGATATAGTGGCGTTTGAACAGCGTTTCAATAATGGCGGCTCTCGTGGAAGGACGTCCGATACCGTTTTCTTTCAAGGCATCTCTCAGTTCTTCGTCCTCTACCGATTTTCCAGCCGTCTCCATAGCCCGCAATAATGTGGCTTCGGTATACGGTTTGGGAGGCTGGGTCCATTTTTCTGCCAAAGAAGGTGTGTGCGGGCCGGTTTCACCTTTGGTGAAAGCAGGCAAGGTGCTTTCCGACTCTTCGTTATTTTCTTCTTTCCCGAATACGGTTCTCCACCCCGGAGATAAAATTTGTTTTCCCGTGGCTTTAAATTCGATTTGATTTACCTCGCCCAGTACGACCGTATTGGAAACGATACAATCGGGATAGAATGCCGCAATAAATCTTCGGGCCACTAAGTCGTACACTTTTTGCTCTTCGCCGGTGAGGTTGGTTGCCTTTACGTTCGTGGGAATGATGGCATGGTGATCGGTCACTTTGGAGTTGTCGAATACCTTTTTGCTCTTGGGAATCTTCCCGGTCGAAAAGGGGGCTGTTAATGTTGTGTAAGCTGTTAATGCCGACATTATGCCCGGAACCTTCGGATATATGTCGTCACTTAGAAATGTAGTGTCGACGCGAGGGTAGGTGGTTACTTTTTTTTCGTAAAGCGACTGAATGATTTTCAAGGTGTTTTCAGCCGAGAAAGAGAATTTTT
>OCQB01000992.1_pt1 | contig 25761 bp, 18 predicted proteins | sample 1538631 | NCBI WGS metagenome assembly OCQB01 (sample SAMN04571713, study PRJEB22368) | human gut metagenome | biome: human gut; material: stool | host: Homo sapiens | place: Luxembourg | collected 2012-10-19
AACTTTCACCCGGTTCAGTTGTGACTTTTACTCTAATCTGATCTGACAATACTTTCGTACCACCAGTAACCGAACTCTTGTCACCGCCTGCTTCACGGATCACCGGAGCAGATTCACCCGTAATAGCGCTTTCGTCGATAGAAGCCAGGCCTTCGATGATCTCACCATCGGAAGGAATCGTATCGCCGGCTTCACAAATAAAGATGTCGCCTTTCTTCAACTGAGAAGAACTGACCGTTTCAATCTTGTTACCGACACACAATTTGGCAGGAGTTTCTTCCCGGGTCTTACGCAAACTGTCGGCCTGTGCCTTGCCTCGTGCCTCTGCAATCGCCTCTGCGAAGTTGGCGAAAAGCAACGTGGCGAACAATATAATAAACACTAAGATATTGTAACCGAAAGATCCTTGTGTCGTATCACCGGTGGTAGCCGCCCAAATCGTAACAAACAACATGACGAATGTCACCACCTCCACGATAAACATGATCGGGTTACGGAACATCATCCGCGGATTCAACTTAATGAATGATTGCTTCAAACTTTCTATAACGAGCTTCTTTGGAAATAAAGAAGCAGTTTTGTTATTTCTCATCTTCTTAATCTGTCAATTAGTAAATACTAAAATATTCGGCGATCGGGCCTAATGTTTGTGCCGGGAAGAATGACAAGGCAGCAACGATGACGATTACGAAGAATGTCATCACACCGAATGTAACCGTATCAGTCTTTAATGTACCCGCACTCTCCGGAGTGTACTTCTTGTTTGCCAAAAGACCTGCAATAGCTACCTGTCCGACAATTGGCAAATAACGTGAAATGATCAGTGCCAAACCGCAAGTGTAGTTCCAGAAATAGGTATTGTCGCCTAATCCTTCAAAACCGGAACCGTTGTTAGCAGAAGAAGAAGTATATTCATATAACATTTCACTGAAACCATGGAAACCAGGGTTGTTCAACCAGCCACCCTCGCTCTCTACGAATTCAGGGGCATATACCCATACGTAGGAAGAGATAGCCGTAAAGATCAAAATCACGAATGGGTGAGCCAACGAAACGATCGTTGCAATCTTCATTTCTCGGGCTTCTACCTTTTTACCTAAGAATTCCGGCGTACGTCCGACCATCAAACCGCTGATGAATACGGCTATAATCAAGAATGCATAGTAGTTCATGAAACCTACGCCGACACCACCAAACCATGTATTGATCTGCATGTTCAACATCTCCACCATACCAGAAAGAGGCATTGTACTGTCGTGCATACCGTTAACGGAACCATTAGAGGTGACGGTCGTAGTCACAGACCACAAAGCGGTTGCGCCCGGACCCAGACGGGTTTCCTTACCTTCCATAGCACCGCAAGACTGGTCAATACCCATCTCGTCGATTTTCGGGTTACCTGCCATCTCATAGTGAACGTTACAGAATACCCCCAAAAGATAAGCAAACAGCATCACACCATAGATCACATAACCTAACTTTTTACGTTTCAGATAAAATCCCAAAGCAAATACCAATGCCATCGGAATGATCAGAATAGACCAACATTCTACAATATTGGTCAGGTAAGTCGGGTTTTCCAATGGGTGAGAAGAGTTTACTCCGAAGTAACCACCACCATTCGTACCTAACTGTTTAATCGGAACGATTGCAGCTGTAGGACCTTGTGAAACAGTTTGTTCAGCTCCTTCCAATGTCGGGATTGTCATTTTGGAGTCAAAGCCCATCGGCGTACCTTGTATGATCAGGATGAAACCCACGATCAGAGACATCGGGAAAAGGATACGTGTACAGCTGATCACTAAATAGTGCCAGAAGTTGCCGATTGTTTTAGTTGTTTTGGCGGCCATCGACTTCATAATTCCAGCCATGGCAGCCATACCTGTTGCAGCAGTGATGAACTGGAACAACATGATGACGAACAACTGTGTAAAATAAGTCAAACCGCTTTCTCCGCTATAGTGCTGCAAGTTACAGTTAACCATGAAACTAATACACGTGTTGAACGCCAAATCTGGACTTTGTCCGCTGTTCCCATCAGGATTCAAAGGAAGATATCCTTGCGATACCAACAGGATCATACCCCAGAAGAACCAAAATACGTTTATAATAAGCAGAGATTTCAAGAATGCCTTCCAATCCATCTCTTCATTGGGGTTGATACCCGCCAGCTTGTAAATAAATCTTTCAATTGGAGCCATGAAACGCATGCAGTCGTTTCCCTCCTTATACACCTTGGCGATATGCTTTCCCAGCGGGTAACTGATAACCAGCAGCAGCAATATCTGCAATGCTACACCTAAAATTTCTGTATTCATCTTTTCACTTAAAAAAACTAATTACCATTAAAACTTTTCGGGCTTAATTAGGACATACATCAAATACCCGAAGATCAATAAGCAAAGTATAAACAGTGCTAAAAACATAATTTAATTCTCCTTTCTTACATTAAATTTTCTCAAACCAGTCCACACACTTGAAGAAAAACCAATAGCATGCTACACCGGTAGCACACAAGAACAAAAATGATAACGTATCTTCCATACTTGTCTTTTTTAATTGTTAATACTATTTATTTGTTTTCCACCCTACTATATGCCAAAGCTGTGCCAAAAAATCGAGTTCTTGCACAATGCATTGTTTATCAGCTATATAATCAAAAAATAATATTATTATGTAATATGCTCAATCCTTTTCAAAAGGAAAAAGATATTTTCATTTTGAAAAGGTATATAAAAAAGGCAAGCTGCCTGTTTTAGGTAACCTACCGGGTATGCAAGAACAAAGTGTTCCACATTATAGTCCATAGGCTTCCATCTTCCTATAAAGTGTGGTTAAGCCTATCCCAAGAAGACGAGCTGCTTCGGGTTTGTATCCGTTGGTATGTTGGAGAACTTTCTGAATGAGGTGTTTTTCAACGCTGATTAGGTCCAATTCAATATTATTCCCGTATTTTCAGATAATTAACATTTCCTTTCCATGGACATCGTTTTATGGCTGCCATATATTTTTTATGATCACTTTAAATCTCACCAAAATCTTTAGATATCTGCCCTGCACAGACAGGCTTCCAACAATCGAAATTTCTTTTTTTAGCTAAAATCGTGTTATTGATTATAGGCAATTCGCAACTTTCGCTGATATATAAAATAGCATGTCCCTGAGCTGTTGTTTTCAATTGTTTTCTTAATGTGTTCCAAGCTTCTGTATCAGAAATAAAATATTGCGATGCGGTAGACTCCGTTTCATACACCAGTTTGTATTCATTCAGCACCAATTCATTTTCCTGATTTGTCTTCTTTTGAGGATAGCATAAATAGGCAATTCCTGTCAAAAGGATGATTCCTGTAAAAGTATTCAGCAGATATTTAAAATAATAATCATTTTCGAAGAAATAGAATTCATTGATGCTACCACATATACATACGCTAGCCACTAACAGTAATATTACCGTTATCCGTTGCTTCAAAAAGTTCATCCGCATATTCTTTTTCATTTGTATCCTAATTTTTGAAATCAAATCCTTTAAATAAGCCGTGAATAAATTATATCCACGGCTCAAAAAGAAAAAAACAATTCAAATCTTTACATAATGAATGGAGAAAAAGATTTTGGTACACATAAAACAACTTTAATTGCAATAATATATAATATGAAACTTATATCCTTCTATGGGCAACCAAATACTTCTTGCAAGGCCACCATTTTTCAATCCTGTTTTTCAAAATGAAAAAATATCCAAAAACACCAATCCAGCTTGTTACTAGTAACAGAACGATAATCTTGTTTTTGATCCTTTGAGGAACATCTTTTTTTATTAAATTGCTGATTGCCCATACAGAGGCAAGCGAGCCTAACTGATAAATAAAAAATACCATTTTGTTTCTTTGTTGTTCTACATTGTTTCTTATAGCAGACAACCGAAGATGAATATTAATGATACTTTCTTCGGAAATCTAAACTGATAAAGATAATGCCAAAATCAGACCAATTTAAGAACAATAAACATAAATCGCTATATATCAATCGATTAAAAATACCAATTCTAAATTGAAAGTAAAAAAAACCAACTAAAATGAAAAACACTTTTTCATTTTGGTAATATTACTTAGGCTTCCCTATTTGCAAACATCTGTTTATCAATAACAAATACAAATTGGTATGGATTTTGCTTTGTGTTGTATATAATATTTCAAATATGAGATTATTTATCATTTCGAATAGGTTGCCTGTAAAAGTTACACGTTCCTCCGATGGAAAATTTGTTTTTTCACGGAGCGAAGGAGGGCTGGCTACAGGTTTGAAGTCATTGGACGTTGATTGTGAAAAACATTGGATCGGTTGGCCTGGCGTCTGCGTAGAACAAAAGACGGAAAAAGATGACATTTGCAGTCAATTGGAAAAAAATAATTATCATCCGGTATTCTTATCCGACAGGCAGTATGAAAATTACTACGAAGGATATAGCAACAGTACCCTATGGCCCCTCTGTCATTACTTTTTTGCTTATACGTTATATAAAAAGAACTTTTGGGAATCATATAGGGAAGTCAATGCTGTTTTTTGTGAAGAGATATCGCGGATAGTTGAACCTAATGATTGGGTTTGGGTACAGGACTATCAGTTAATGCTGTTGCCGGGCATGCTCCGTGAGAAGTTTCCCAACCTTCATATCGGGTATTTCCACCATATTCCGTTTCCTTCACATGAACTTTTCCGGATTCTGCCCGAAAGGGTCGAGATCCTGAACAGACTTTTGGGAGCCGACTTTGTCGCTTTTCACATTCACGATTATATGCGTCATTTCATCAGTGCGACGGAACGCGTCCTTCATAAGAATTTCAATCTGGATGAAGTTCAAATGAATGATCGTGTAACCCGTGTGGATGCATTACCGATGGGGATAAACTATGATCTTTATCACAATGTGATAGCTGATGACAAAGTCCACCACGCAGTAGAGAAAACACGACTTCTATTTGGAGATCATAAGTTAATCATATCGGTAGACCGACTGGATTACAGCAAAGGAATATTGCACCGTCTTTACGGATTCGCCTCTTTTTTGAAAAATCATCCGGAATATCACGGGAAAGTGACATTGGCGATGGTTATCGTCCCCTCTCGCGACCATGTAGGCAGTTATGCCGAATTGAAAACCAAAATAGACGAGGAGATCGGTTCTATCAATGGAACTTACTCTACCATGAATTGGACTCCGGTATGTTATTTTTATCACGGTTTCTCTTTTGAGGAATTGGTAGCGATGTATTATGTTGCCGATATAGCCTTGGTAACCCCTTTGCGCGATGGTATGAATCTTGTGGCAAAAGAGTATGTCGCTACCAAACAAGATAATCCGGGGGTACTCATTTTAAGTGAAATGGCCGGTGCTTCGGTTGAATTGTCTGATGCTTTATTGATTAATCCAAACGACACGGACCAGATCGAACAAGCCATTTGCCGTGCATTGAAAATGCCATTGGAGGAACAAAGAGAAAGGCTTCAGCGAATGCAAGCCATCCTTTCGGTTCAAACCGTAAACAAATGGGCTGCGGATTTCATGAGAGAATGGCGGCAGACCGCAGAGAAAAACAAACGATTACAAAAGAAAAAGATCTCCGCACAAGACCAGAACGAAATCAAAACATTATATGACCAAGCGAAAAAGCGCTTGATTTTGCTGGATTACGACGGAACATTAACTGCATTCAAAAATCATCCGGAAGATGCAGTTCCAACACCTGCATTACGAGACCTGTTACAGCGTTTTTGTTCCGACTCTCGGAATCATGTAACCATTAATAGCGGGCGGGACCACTATACATTGGAGAAATGGCTGGGAGATCTTCCTCTGTCTTTTGCCGCCGAGCATGGTGCATTTTACAAGGAAAAAGGCGCATGGCATAAAAACATAGGCAATCGAGAGTGGGATTCGGAGCTATTGTTTATTCTAAATTTGTTTGTAAGCAAAACCCCGTACTCTCATCTTGAGACAAAAGAAGCTGCTCTTGCCTGGCATTATAGAGAATCGGACGCCTGGCTGGGAGAGCTGAGAGCGCAACAGCTAACAAAGGCTATAATGCCTGTTTGCCTGAAAAAGGGATTACAAATCATGCAGGGCAACAAAGTCGTGGAAATAAAATCTCCAGAATGCACAAAAGGTTCGGAAGTAGATCGCCTATTATTGGCTTCCCGCTATGATTTTATACTAGCAATGGGAGATGACACGACGGATGAGGATATGTTTCGGGCTCTTCCAGTATCCGCCATAACAGTTAAAGTTGGAATTGTATCTGAAAAAGCCAAATACAATCTGTCCTCGCAGGAAGAAGTATTGCCTTTTTTGGAAGAACTGTCGGGTGAAGGTGTTAGTTACGGAACGACTTCCAAAAGCATAAAAGGTCAACTGAAAGCCACCGTTGATTTTTTTAAAGGATTGTGGACAAATAAAAAATAATTTTTATGGACAAGTTAAATTACGGAGTAATAGGAAATTGCTGCACTGCGGCTTTGATTTCGGATAAAGGCAGTATAGATTGGTTATGTTTCCCTAACTTCGACTCACCTTCCATCTTTGCATCATTGCTCGATCGGGAGAAAGGGGGATATTTCGGCTTCGAGGTTTCTCCGGATTATCAAATATCGCAATCGTATGTTCCTCATACAAATATTCTTTCGACCAACTTCGTATCAGAAGAAAATGAATTTGCCGTTGTAGATTTCATGCCTTGTTACCATCTGAGCGATGCGAGCAATTGTTATCGTCCGGCAGAGATCTACCGATATATCCGCAGAATCAAAGGTACTCCCCGTTTTAAAATCAACTATGAGCCGGCTCCGGACTATGCCCGTGGAAAGACAATTTTCAACACGACCTCGGAATATATAGAGACCTACTCTACTTCTAACAGCAAAGATAGGCAATATCTTTATTCCTCACTACCTTTGCACAACATCTTGGAACAGAAAGAAATCGTACTGGCTAAGGACGAGTTCTTGCTACTTTCATATAACGAGAAAGTAATACCCGTCAACATTGAGCGTGAGAAACTGGAATACTGCCGGACGCTGGTTTATTGGTTGAATTGGACTGACCGAACCAAGAAGTTTACGGTCTATAACGATATCATTGAGCGAAGTCTCCTAGTTTTAAAATTGATGTCTTTTTATAATGGAGCCGTATTGGCGGCCATAACAACTAGCCTACCGGAAACGATCGGAGAAGTCCGTAACTGGGATTATCGTTTTTGTTGGCTGCGCGACGCCTCCATGTCCATTGAAACTTTGTTCCAGATAGGCCATGTGGAAGCCGCAAGGCGGTTCATGAGATTTGTCCAGTCTACTTTTGTTTCTCAACACGATACTTACCAGATCATGTACGGTATTCGCGGAGAAAGAAAATTGACGGAAGTTATTCTGGGACATCTTTCCGGTTATAAGAACTCACGACCCGTTCGGATCGGTAATGATGCTTACCACCAGCTTCAAAATGACTCGTTCGGCTATTTAATGGACCTGATCTACCAATACTATCGTTTGATGCCCGGTACATTGGACGAGGTGGAAGATATGTGGGAAATGGTAAAAAGTATCCTGACGAATGTGATGATTGACTGGAAAAAACCAGACAAAGGCATTTGGGAGATTAGAGGAGAAGGACAGCATTTTGTTTCCTCCAAAGTTATGTGCTGGGTCGCATTAGACAGGGGAGCTCGTATTGCAGATTTATTAAACAAACCGACATACCGGAGACGTTGGTCGGAAGAAGCGACCGTAATCAAAGAAAATGTCATGAAAAACGGTTGGAAAGAAGAGATGCAAAGTTTCTCGCAAACCTACGGTAATTCCGACCTTGATGCGTCCTTGTTGTTAATGGAACCGTACGGATTTATCGATCCGAGAGACATACGCTACCATAAAACAGTGCAAGCGATAAAGAATGCGTTACTTTATAAAGGGTTAAATCTCATGATGATTTCGGACTCCCCTCTTCCGCCTTTACTATTTGTACGTTCTGGCTCATCCGTGCTCTTTATGTCATTGGAGAAAAAGAAGAAGCACGTAGTCTGTTTGAGGAAATGCTTCATAATTCAAATCACTTGGGACTTTTCAGTGAAGACATTGATTTTGAAACCAAGGAGCAACTGGGGAATTTTCCTCAAGCATATTCCCATTTGGCACTAGTCAATACCGCTATATTGTTTTCGGAAGAGGACATACGACTGTCTTTTAAATAAACCTTCTGTATCTCTTTCATTTTGGAAATATTTTTTCACTATGAAAGAGATTTTATTCTATTTTTATAGGACAAAGCTCATAGGAATCAATATGGAAACGAATAATTTACTGGCCCCATTATTTTTTGTATTGATAGGGTTGATGGGAGGTGCGATTTTAAAATTCGGATTAAAAAAGATGCCTCTTCCTTACACGGTCGGGCTATTTGCCTTTGGATTATTGATCGGTACGTTTGACCGGATAGGCTGGTTGGAAAGCATTCCTATATTAAAATCATCGATCGATCTTGCCGGAAATGCTAATCCCGATATGATACTTTATATTTTTCTTCCGATCTTGATATTCGACGCTGCTTATGAACTGGACGTGCATATCTTTCGAAAAACATTGACAAATGCCACTATATTGTCCGTACCGGGTGTCATTATTGCGATGTTGCTGACGGCTGCCTTGATGATAGGGATCGGAACGTTCGCCCCTTCTTATGAAGGGTGGAACTGGACCTTTGCATTGATGTTCGGAGCCTTGATAAGTGAGACAGACCCAGTGGCCGTTGTCGCATTGTTGAAAGAGCTAGGCACCAGTAAACGTTTCTCGACGCTAGTCGATGCCGAGTCGATGCTGAACGATGGAACCGGTATTGTCCTTTTCATGCTGTTTTTCGGAGCCTATACCGCTACTGGTGTTTCGGATTCTCCCGTAGCGGACTTTATCATGGTCGTTGCCGGAGGAGCCCTGCTTGGTACGCTTTTGGCTTATTTGTGTATTCAATTTATCACAAAAGTAAATGGAGACGAGATGCTTCAAAACAGCGTGATGATTCTTTCCGCTTATATGACTTTTGTCATAGCGCAAAATTATTTGGAAGTATCGGGAGTAATCGCTTTGGTCGGTTTCGGTTTAACAGTCTCTTACATGGGCCGTCCGAGGCTGAAACCGCAGGTCAATAAATTCATGCGTCAATTTTGGGAATTGGCAGCACACATAGCAAATACATTGATATTCATAATTGTCGGTATCGTAATAGCATTGAAGGTAGACTTCTCATGGATGGATTTATTGATTCTTATCTGTGTATATGCCGGGATAAATATCATTCGTATATTAATAATAACCATATTTTATCCGATCATGAAACGGTCCGGATATGGCTTGTCGGTGCGAGAGTCCACGATCTTGAGTTGGGGAGGATTACGTGGTGCATTGGGACTAACGATGGCACTGATGGTATCGTATACCTTTTCGATACCAGAACCAATACGTCGGCAAGTACTTTTCCTTACGGCTGGGATTGTAACTTTAACATTGACAATAAATGCGACTACAATCGGTTGGCTTCTAAAAAAATTGGGATTGGCAGAGATACCGTCCTCCAAGCTTCTTTTGGATTATAGCGTAAAAGAACAGTTGTACGAAGGTTCTGAAAAATACCTAAAAGATTTGAAACAGAAGGAAGCGTTGGAAGCAACAGACTGGAGTATTGTCGAACAGTTTCTACCTCAAAAAGAAATATATCCGGAAATGCCTGTCCGTACCAAAGACGTAATGGCAGACATACGCCTACGAATCTTGGATAGAGAGCGCTCGCTCTATTGGAGCCTATACACAAACGGTGTCATTTCATCCGGGACGCAAAGACGTTTAAATGCCGCAATTGATGAACAATACGATCGAGACGGAAAGAAACCTCTATGCGACCGAGGCGATATTTTTGAATTCTGTGAGGAACCTTCATGGATAATCAGTATGAAGTTTTTCTCTCGTTTTTTCCAAAAATGGGCAGATATTTACTATCAAGACAGAATTATTTTAGGGTACGATTTGGCAAGGGGATTGATCATAGCCCAGAAAGAGTCCTTGAAACTGGTTAACGAGTTTGGCTCCTCGGAAACAGTCTCTACCGAATATGAAAGTTGCTTATCGCTTTTACAAGTCGAGATCCGTAAAAATATAACTAGAGCATCGAATTTTATCACAAAAATATCCATTGATTATCCTAAATCATATAAAGAGGCTGTGACTCGCAAGTCTGTCCGTATGTTATTGAGCAACGAAAAAAAGAGGATAGAACAATTCAAGGAACAGGGTTTGATTTCCCAAGAAGAAGCCGAGCAAATGGTAAATGAGTTGGGAGAACGTCATAATAAGTTTTTCACTTCTTACCAGTTCCTAAAATAGCGAAAAGAGAAATATGTCAGTCATCCTCAATAGATAATAACTCATCTAAAGCACCATTCATAATGTATGGTAAACACTGGCGAATCTTGTCTATAGGCCAATCCCACTATTTGAGGATCTTGTATAATGGTATTTAGATATACGGTTTGTTTATCTCCCGTACGTGGATATATTTTAGTCATCATCTTTCTTCGTTTTTTAGTAATGTTTCTTTTTCAAATAAAAAATAGATTGTGTAGCCAACAGAATTACAAAGACGTATTCCGCTGTTAAATAGATTGCGAGAGGAGCTTGCGTGTAGCGACATAACTAATAAAGATAAACCAAATATATGGTTGTTGTCGTAACTTGAAAAAGGAAAGTCATTTGTGTCTTTCCTGTTCCTCCGACAGCATTCAAATATACATAACCCGGTAAAGCGAAAGTGTAATTCAACAACATTACAACAAAAGGGGCAAAAGCTAATTGTATCAATAGTTCATTACTCGTATAAAAACCAATAATCCATCGATTACACAATAAAGCAATCGCAACCAAGGGAAATCCTATGGCATAACCTAATTTCAGAATTTTACTACAGATTGAAAATAGTGCCTTCCCTTCTCCCGCACCAATCGCATTACTGACTAATGAGCCTGTTGTAAGCGCAAAAGAATTCGCTATCACAAAAAATATAGCCGATACGCTCCGGGTTATATTGGAAATCGCTAACTCTATTTTTCCCAAATGTTCAATTGAAACGAAAAACAAGAACCAAGGGGCTACACTAATAAACGCATGAAGCATACTCCATGTTGATAACTTCAAGACTTTTATAAGTAAATTACCATTATAGACCGGCCTTAACCCATATTTTTCTTTATCCAATCGTATCCACATATAGAAGGAAAGCATCATAAAGGAGCCCATCTCTGCCAAAGAAGAGGCAATTGCCGCCCCCGAGATTCCTAATTCCCTAGTGAATATCAAATAAAAATTTAAAGGAATATTGATTAATACCGCTATGGCAGCAGCCCAAGATAGAGCTTTTGTATGCGTTATCCCCACTAAAAAAGAACGTATCGCTAAAAATGGGAATGAAAACAACAATCCAAAGCTACGCCAATCCAAGTATAGGATTACCGCTCGATAAATATCCGAGGAAACGATCAGCTTCTTTAATATAAATGGGGAAACCGTATGAATGAGAAGGTAAAGAAAGATAGCCAATCCCAAAAGGAAAAATAAGCCTTGAAAAAAGGTCTTGCCGGTTTCCTTGTAATCTTGCTCTCCATTCCTTCGAGCTACCATTACTTGCAACCCAATGCTAAACCCAAAACCAAGCATATAAATCGCCAAATAATAAATTCCGGCGATAGCGGACGCTCCTAATTCTATCTCTCCAACGTGGCCTAAGAAAACAGCATCCGTAATATTGATTAATTGTTCCATTAAGATGCTCATCATTACAGGAAAGTTGATGAGCCATATTTGTTTATATGTATAATTCATTGCTCAACTGTATAATAGTGCGATACAACATACCGCTTTTATGCAGTATGTTATTTCGTAATCCATAAAATAAAAGGATATAAAATCTCCGTGACAAATAAAGCTGTATCTGTCAAATAGCTGAATAGCTTTATTGGATAGGGCTAAAAGAAAAAACGGCTAAATAGACGTCTCTATCCAACCGTTCAAAAGATCTTCGCGATAATCTTTTGTGCTCACAGTCAAGGTTAAACTCGAAAAACATATAACTTCAAAATGAATTTATAACATCATTTTGTTTTGATGTTGGCAAAGGTAAGCCTTTATTTGTAAATAACAATTTTTTATCATGTTTTTTTTACTATTATATCTTTTTTTTCTTCTCTAGAATATTTTCGTTTTAATTTATGGCCTCTCTTGTGCTCGGATATTCAAAAAAACGCAATGGAAAGTTCAAGAGATGAAAGCAGGGCATAAAAAGGGTGTGTCATGACACACCCTCTTGTGAAACCATAAAAAGGATTTTCAGCCACAATGGAAATAAGTATTGACCAGCTTCAACATCTCTTCCGGATTATTCTCTAGGTCCTTGCGTAAAGAAGCGTCATCATAAGATTCCAGTTTATGGATGATGCCGTCTATCATACTCGGACTAAACACATTATATTTTTCAAAAACAGCACGCTGTTGTCTTAAACGGGCGGCTGAGGCTGCGCAACTGTCTGGGAGTTGATCCAATGTCTTTAGGCGATCTTGATTCTCTTCCTTATGAATATTCACGTTTACATAAGTCTTCTCAGCGATCTCCAAAGCATCGTCGATCTCAAAACCATGGCGGCACGCAACTGCCAATCCTGCCAATAATTGGTATAAATCAGCGGAGCCATCCGGTGAGCGCATCTCGACCGTTTGCTTTTGGCTCGTATCATAATGGCTGGCAGGTTCCAATGGGTTCGCCAAAGCACACATGTCCGTTTTTGCGGCCCAACCTAGCGGAACACGGACTAAAACTGAACGATTCCGATCTCCCCAACAAATATTCGTAGGTGCTTCTTGGTGTGGAACCAAGCGGAAATATGAGGTTGGGTTCGTATTTCCAAAAGCCGTAATAGAGGAAGCTAAGCACATCATTCCAGCGATAGCCTTACGGGCGGTTTCGGATAAGATACCATTCGCTAACATCTGATTCTTGCCATCTTTCATGATACGCATATGGACATGCAGACCGGAACCTGCTTTTCCCACCGTAATTTTCGGAGCGAAAGTGATGTTATATCCATATTCATGCGCTAGATTGCGGATCGCCCATTTAGCGATCATCAATTGATCCGCTGCATTTTCCGCAGGACATGGTAAGAACTCGATCTCATTTTGCTCATAGATCAAACCATTTAACGTAAAGTTACCAACTTCTGAATGACCATATTTAATTTGTCCCCCGGCTTGCGCTATGCAGTGCATGCACTCCGTCCGGAACTCATTGAACTTAGCGTAAGGAGCGGATTCATGATAACCTTTTTGGTCGGTAGCAGGGAAAACGCCTTCATCCGGTGCGATTACGTAATATTCTAATTCACCCATTGCCTCAAAATCCATTCCCGTCACCTCATGAAAAGCCTTACAAGCTTTATGCAAGGTATATTCCGGGGAACTTTCTAAGGGTTCTCCATCCTTATTGAAGAATGAGCAAAGCATGGTAAGCGTAGGTAATTCCGCAAACGGATCCTCGAAAGCCGTACGGAAACGGGGCACCACATACAGGTCACTACTTCCCGCCTCGATAAACGAGAAAAGACTAGAGCCATCCACACGCTCACCGCAAGTCAAGATCGCATCCAGATAGGCCGCATTGTTGATTACAAAGTTTAGTGTTTTCAAACGTCCGTCGCCTGCAGGATACATAAAATTAACCATCTGGATATCTTTCTCATAGATATAACGGATAATGTCCTCTTTCGTAAACTCGGACGCTGGCTTTTGTAAAAACTCCACTAATACGTTGGGAGTCATTTCTAGTTCTTTGTTCATGTCTTATATTGATTATGTTTATAGTGTAGAGAAAAACTTTCCTTTGGAACTGCTAACCGGAATCAAGCTAGAGATCGCTTCAGCAACCTCTATAGGTCGGTCAGACTCTATGATGTCCACGCCTTGACGGATGATCATACGGTATGCTTCAGCACGACTTTCGGGTGTGGATAGTTTATCGTCGGAGGGAGCGGTAGATATCATGCACATGACACCTCTTTCATGTAACATATCGATCACCTCACGGACTTCGGGGGTAATCTTAGGTCCTACGTAAGCCATGATATGATTCCAAGGTATACCGTTATCCTCATAGTCTTGAACCGCCTCTTTCGTTTTTACAAAAGCCTCAAACATGAAATTCGGATTTTTCTCGTAAAAGAAACGAGCCGAGGCACCATCATGAACCGTAATCATTACATAAGGTTCCGCTTGCATATCGGTAATCAACTGAGCAGTGCGCTCCATAGGAACATCCTTCTTATCAAGGATTAGGATTGTTTTTCCACGAGCCCAACGAATCGCTTCCTCTAAAGTCGGGATACGATAGTTTGTGATATTTCCTTCGGGATCCTTCAAACGGAAATTTTGCAATTCTTCCCAAGTATAATCAGAAACTTTCCCGGTCCCATTACTGGTACGCTCCAGTGTATCATCGTGGAAAAGGACGATAACACTATCTTTGGTTAACCTCGGATCTATCTCGAACGTGGCAGGAGTATAAGAGAGGGTATTTTCAAAGGTTTCCATACTGTTCTCAGGATAGCCTTTTCCCCGTCCACCTCGGTGTCCGCTAATTAAAGGAATTCGGTCATCCGCATATTGGTAGAAAGATATCAAATCATCTACATTTGATATCTGTAGCGTATTCATTCCGTTGTATTCAAGCTCCTCCTTTGGCGTGTTCAATACGCAAGAACCACAAAGCAGGGCCAGCATTAAAAATCTGGCGGATAAATTGAGTTTCATTTCACGATCGTATTTTAGGTGAATGATTCTTTCTATCCGCCAAACTTACACAAAATAAATGATTTTACAGAGTTAGCACCTTAATATTCGTCAACTTTCTGGTCTACACGGAACTTATCCAAACGTGCTTGCAGGCGAGTTTGGATATCGGCATATTCCGGATTATCGTATAAATTATTCAGCTCATTCGGATCACTTTGCAAATCGTAAAGCTCGTTGCAGCTAATCGCATCATTATGCTCATTCTTCTCTCCATAGAAATGGATCAATTTATAACGACTGTCACGCACGCCATCGTGACGACGTACCATATGGATAGCTGGATAATCATAATAATGATAATACAGATACTCGCGCCAATCTTTTGGAGTCTCGCCTCCAAACAAGGGGACTAAAGAAGTTCCTACCATATAATCAGGTTTCTCGATACCGGCTATATCCAGATAAGTCGAGGCATAGTCAATGTTCTGTACTAAGGCTGTACATTCACTTCCCGCCTTGATTTTAGCAGGATAACGGATAATCAACGGCGTACGGAAAGATTCCTCATACATGAAACGTTTGTCGAACCAGCCATGTTCACCCATGTAAAAACCTTGATCCGAGGTATAAACGATCACGGTATTATCCATAAGCCCTTCTTTTTCCAAATCGGCGATCAAACGCCCCACCTCATCGTCAATAGATTTGATGCAACGTACGTAATCCTTGATATAACGTTGATATTTCCATTTAACCAAATCCTCGCCTTTCAGGTTCTCGTTAATGAATTTTTCGTTGCGGGGCTTATAAGAAGCGATCCAAGCCTCCCGTTGTTCCGGGGTCATACGATCCAAAGAGGCCTGCCAGCCATCAATATTCCATTCCTTTTTATAAGCCTCCTTATCTTTAAGCTCATCTACCTTCAAATCATAAACCAAAGTCATATTTTTGTCTATACTCATCTCTTGTGTACGTGCGGCATCGCAACGAGTGGCATAATTATCATTGAAAGTATCTGGATATGGGAACTCTACATCCTCATATAAATCCATATATTTTGTATCCGGCATCCAGTTACGATGTGGAGCCTTATGATGAACCAGCAGGCAGAAAGGCTTATCCTTATCCCTCTCTTCCAAAAACTCGATAGCGTGATCGGTCGTAAGGGTCGTCGCATATCCCTCTTCTTTTACATACTTGCCATTCGATTCTTTGCTTTTAAACTCCGGATTATAATAATCTCCCTGATCCCATAACACATGATAATAATCAAAACCTTTCGGTTCACATTGCATATGCCATTTACCGACAACACCTGTCTGATAACCGTGCTGTTGTAAGATTTCAGAGAAGAATACTTTTGTCGTATCAATACCTTTTCCTAATTGTCTTTGTCCGTTTTGATGGCTATAAAGACCGGTCATCAAACATGCACGGCTAGGAGTAGACAGAGAATTCTCTACGAAAGCTTGCCGGAACAACATTCCTTCCGCAGCCAAACGATCTAAATTTGGTGTTGGTGCCAATTTACCTAGCGCATGTCCATAAGCGCTAATAGTTTGATACGAATGATCATCCGTCATGATATGAATGATATTGAGCGGCTTCTCTGCCACTTCTTTTTGCCCGGTTCCGCATGCGGAGAATAAAAGGGCAGGGGCTAATATAGCTCCATAATTAATAGTATTTTTCATATATAATTATTTTATGTAACCTACTTCCCGACGATTCAAACCTATTTGTCCCGTGAGATCATCTCCCAGATCCAACCGAGCCTCTTCTGCTATAGATTGTAATAGACGAACCACCTCCGGATATTGATCTTTCACATCATATCTTTCTCCCGGATCTCTACGCAAATCATATAATCGTACTGGCTAATTGATTGTAAACAGTACCTCTAGGAATCACTCCTTTCCAACACATGATACAAGGAACACGTTGTCCTCCCTCAAACGTGGTAGCTTTCGCTTCTCTCAAACCTCCGGTACTCCCGGCATGATTACCAAAACTAAACCAAGGCCCATTATCCGACGTAAAGATAATCAAAGTATTTTCATCTAGGTTTAATTCCTCTATTGTTTCTAGAACTTGTTGGACACTCCAATCTACCTCAAGCATGACATCCCCATATAAACCTTGTTTACTCTTGCCTCTAAATTTGTTAGATACAGCAAGCGGAACATGTGGCATCGAGTGAGCAAAGTAAAGAAAAAATGGTTGTTCACGATTCTTTTTGATAAACTGGATCGCCCGTTCCGTATATAATGTAGTAAGCTCGGCTTGATCATCCAATGTCCACAATTCTCTTATTTTTTCATTTCCGTCGATTAATGGTAATGTCGGATGCCGTAATTTGTTTGGTAAATTAGATGCTGGAGTCACTCTATTCCCGTCATAATCTACTGGCCACATATCATTGGAATAAGGCAACCCAAGATACTCATCAAATCCTTGTTGCAAAGGCAAAAATGGATAAAGGTGACCTAAATGCCATTTACCGACCATTCCACAAGAATAACCTCTAGTTTTTAATATTTCCGGAAGAGTTTCCTCATTAGGGGCCACTCCTATACGGCCTTGAGGCATCAATGCCTCCGAAATCCCCACTCGATTTGGATAACACCCTGTAATTAATCCGGCTCTCGATGCGCTACTTATAGGTTGGGCTGCATAAAAGTGGGTAAAAAACATTCCTTCAGAGGCCAGTCGGTCAATAGTAGGCGTGTTATATCCAGAAGCACCGGTGATTGTTAAATCGCCATATCCCATATCATCCATAAAAAAGATCACGATATTAGGAAGTTTGTCCCGGGCTTGTATAATAACCGGGGTAACAGTTGCTACCCCAGTTATAAATAACAATTTTCTAATATCCCGCATTTTGTACTAAATTAGGATTCAAGTCTATCTCGGATTGAGGGATCGGCATAAGGATCATATGCTCCTTGATATTTTGCGCAATCTCAGTTTTATTAGCTTCCGCTACTTTTGCTTCATATGCACTATGCTCTTTCATTCGTTGAATAAATGTACCGGTACGTACTAAATCGAACCAACGATGTCCTTCGTGAGGGAATTCCAGCCGTCGTTCATTTAATATAGCTGTACGAAACTCATCCTTCGACATAGGTTTAAAGTTTCCAGAATCATCACCAAAAGCACGTTCCCGTATCCTGTTTAACATAGCGAGAGCCTTTGTAGATTTGCCCACCTCATTTAATGCCTCTGCATACATTAATATAGCGTCCGCATACCTGATAATGTGCATATTTACATCGCAACGGTCACCCGTTTCAAGCCCTTCAACCCAGAACTTACCGCTAAGTGGTATACTTGATTTCAATATTTCACCGGTTTTAAGATGAGCGAACTCTGTTTTAAAATTAGTCTTTTTTCTCAAATCTCGATTATCAAACTGGTCATACAATTCTTGTGTTGGGATATCAGCCTCATTAAGGGCAGAGATTCCTAAGCTCCCCGGAATGGAATATTTCGGACCAGCAAGCGCCATTTCACCATTATGTTGAAATGGAGGTTCTTTATACTCAATATAAAGTACAGCCTCAATACCAGCCTCTGTATCTCGAAGCCAGTTCGCATGGTAATCTTTGTGTAAACCGAAACCATATTCAGATTCATGCTCGACTACCTCTGCCAATTTATCTTTCGCCTTTTGGAAATCCCCTTTAGTTAAATAGACTTTACCGAATAAAATTTTAGCGGCTCCTTTGTTGATACGGCCCTCATCGGAAGCTGAATATTCAGATCTTAAAGGAAGATGTTCTTCCGCAAATGTAAGATCTTCTATAATCTGATCATAAATCAGTTCTTTAGAATCACGTGGTCCTTTTGAATCTTCTACGGTCTTCAAGTCTAAGATCAAAGGAACATCGCCGAAGAAACGAACGAGGTTGAAATAGTATAGAGCACGAAGTGTACGAGCCTCAGCGATCAATCGGTTCTTTTTACTTTCATTCATTTTGATCTCTGGAATCTTAGCAATCGCCGTATTTGCCCTAGAAATACCGGAATAACAATTTTTCCACATATCTTTTACAAATGTATTCTGAGAGTTAAATCGCAGAAACTCCAAGTCTTGTAAGTTTGCGTTCGGCATACCTAAACCATTTTTCATCATATCGGTAGGTAGCTCTGCCATCATATACATCAAACGGTTATATAAGCTGTTTAATTGCTGATAAGTAGCATCTACCGCTGCCTGTGCGTCTTTCTCGCTTGTATAAAAATTATCCACGACCAAACGGTCCACGGGATTCTCGTCAAGGAAAGAACAACTGTTGATTCCACAAGAGAAACAGAAAGCTGAAAATATATATATGAACGATTTTTTCATTTTGAGTCGATTTAAAAGTTATTTAATGTCCAATTTGATGCCAAACATAAAGGTACGGGCTTGCGGATAACCGCCAAAGTCCTCTCCTGCCTCTAAAGTTGAAGCGCCTCGATAGCTCACTTCCGGATCATAGCCTCTGTATTTAGTCCAAGTCAATAAGTTTTGTCCGGTTACGTACAATCGCAGACCTCCGATATGTTTCCAATTTAATTTCGGGAAACTATAAGACAATGAGACTGTTTTTAATTTCAAGAAAGAACCGTCTTCAATGAACCGATCACTTACGATATTATTCCGATTCGTTGTCGCTTTTTGGTATTCATTACTTGGATTCGTAGGTGTCCAACGGTTCACGAGATCCTGATATACATTTTGTCCACCAGTCGGCGACTCAAGCTCCATTGCGTTATAATTGAAAATCTTATTCCCATATGAGTATTGTAAGAATACGTTCAACTCAAATCCTCTATAAGCAAACGTGTTGGTCATACCTCCAAAGAATTTCGGATTTGCGTCTCCCAATATCTCCCGATCGTTTGTGGCATCAATCTTACCGTCTCCATTCAAGTCCTTATAACGACGGAGTCCGACACCGATAGGCGAGGGTGAAGAAGTTTGTTGAGCACATTCTGCTTCATTTTGGAAAATGCCGTCAAAACGATAGCCATAAAATACTCCAATTGGTTGACCAACGATCAAGCGACGGATATCACTCGTCTTTAAATGATCGTCGTATGTACCTACATCTTTATACGTTTCCCCACCCAACTCTAATACTTTATTCCGGTTGAATGAAATATTAAAGGCTGTTGTCCATGAGAATGCCCCGCTTAAGTTGTCACTCTCAATAGAAAGCTCGTAACCTTTATTTTGGACACTACCAATATTTTTCAACATAGAATCATAACCGGAGGCGCTAGGAATCGCTACATTATATAATAAGTCCGTTGTTTTTTTATAATAATAGTCGGCCGTTAAACGTAAGCGATTATTAAATAGCCCAAGATCAAAACCAATATCAAATTGCCCTGTTTTTTCCCATTTCAAGTCAGGATTAGGTATCCTGTTCGGATAAAATCCAGAAACCAATTGATTTCCGATTGTCCAACTATTACTTTCCAATGTAGCCAAGGATTCGTAAACTCCGATTTCTGTATTTCCAGTGAAGCCATAACTGGTACGTAACTTTAAATTATTAATGACAGCTTTAACCGGTTCCATAAAACCTTCCTCAGAGATACGCCATGCCACAGAACCCGAAGGGAAAAATCCATACTTATTGTTGCCACCAAAACGAGAAGAACCATCCACACGTCCGTTAACAGAGAATAAATACCGGTCATATAACGAATAATTAATACGTGCCAAATAAGACATAAGGCTCCATTGAGTAGCAGAAGATTCCGGTTTATCATAAATAGATCCGGCTCCTAGGTTATTATACTTCATGACATCGTTCACGAAATTAGAAGATGCTCCCGTTACGGATTCCACATTATTTCTTTGAATGGTGAAGCCTCCTAAAATATTCAAGGAATGAATATCCTTGAATGTCTTATTCCAAGTAAGTATATTCTCGTTCAGCCAGTTAATAGAACGGTTTACACCGACTTTCGCAGATGCGATACCTAACGATTGGTAGATATTTGACGGAGTATATTTATTTTGCTTCAAATACATAATATCCATCCCCAAAGATACTTTAAGCTTTAAGTCTTTTAAGAATTCCCATTCCGCATAAACATCACCTAACACACGTGTAGTCGCATTATTGTATATTTCTTCTTTTGCGGTAGCTACCGGATTCGGGATTAATAACCCGGGGTCGTTAGTTGGCGTATACTCACCCGTCTCTTCATTCGCATAGACAGACTGGATGGGATTCATTTTCAAAGCGCCGTTCACGACTCCGTCACGTCCACCGACATCTGTTGCCGATGTTCTACTGATCGTGTGGGTACCAGACATATGAGTGCCGACTTTCAGTGTATTGAATATTTGTCTATCAAGATTCAATCGTAATGAGTAACGTTTGAAATCCGAGTTAATAATTACACCCTTTTGATCAAAATACCCCCCTGAGATCGCATATGTTGTTTTGTTATCACCTCCGGAAAACGTCAATTGATAACTTTGAATCATAGCTGGACGGAAAATTTCATCTTGCCAATTTGTTCCATTACCCAATTTAGCGATTTCGCCTAATTGTGTAGTGTTATAGGGCGCATCCAATCCATCGTTCGTATAGGCCTCATTAACCAATGCCGCATATTCTTGCGCATTCATGACATCGATGGTTTTTGCTACGTTTTGTACACCAAAACTAGATTCAAAAGTTATTATATCACGTCCCTTCTTACCACTCTTCGTCGTAATAAGTACAACACCATTAGCGGCACGTGCTCCATAAATGGCTGTTGCGGAAGCATCTTTTAGAATCTCGATAGATTCAATATCAGAAGGGTTTACCGTAGATAATCCACTGATTTGTGTATTACCACCCGTCGAGCCGAAACCTGTCCCACTATATACGGGAAAACCATCGATTACATAAAGCGGCTCATTTCCTCCTTGTAAAGAGCTACTACCACGTACACGGATAGACGCTACCGCTCCGGGCATACCCGAAGTTTGCGTAACTTGTACACCGGAAGCCCGGCCTACTAATCCTTGGTCGATAGAAGTCATAGGAGTTTGTTGTATCTCTGTTGTTTTTACAGAGGAAACAGCTCCTGTCAGATTACTTTTTTTCACAGAACCGTAGCCGATAACTACAACTTCATCAATTGTCTTCGAGTCTTCTATCATCATGATAGAAAGATTGTTTTGATTTTTAACCGCCACTTCTTTAGGAGTATAGCCGATATAGGATACAAGTAAAGTAGCTTGATCGGGTACCTCTAATGTGAAATTGCCATCCATGTCAGTAATTGTACCAGTTGTAGAGCCTTTTACTACTACGTTCGCTCCAATGATAGGTTCATTCTTCTCATCTGTCACTTTTCCGGTTATTTTTTTATTATTCGTAATCATAGGATGAGAAGCTTTCTCGTTTGTTTTGTAAATAACAATATGCTTTTCGTTAATGGTATAAGCCAGTCCTTGAGTGGCTAGTAGCCTATCTAATACATTTGCGATATTCTGATTATTGATATTTACAGAAACCTTACGGCCTAGATTAATCTCATCGTTTCTATACCAAAACGAATACTCACTCTGTTGCTTGATCGCCTCAAGAGCTTGTTCCAACGTGGCATCTTCCAAATGAAGAGAAATCTCGTTGACCTGCGAATAACTTACGGTAGCCGATGCGCAGAAAATAGTCAACATACATAGTACTAGGGATAATCTCATAATATTAACGATTTTATGGAAGTGAGAAATCGGCGAATAACGCCTAATATTTAATTTAAAATGCATATCTTCGTATTGATTTTAGGTTTGTAATTGTGTCGCTATAATTCGAACTAAGATCATTCTCTCAAAACGGAAGATGTTGGTAGCATTTTCCGTTTTTTTGTTATTTTCATGTCGTGTCTTTCATATTCGTATCATTTTTATAAGATTAATACTCAATTGTTTTATTTCTCATAGATGCATATACTGTCACCTCGCATGGTGTAGTCCGTTCGTTTATCTGCGGTAATAATCCGAAGTATTTGCTCTAAGTTTTCACCCCGCACAAAATCACCTGAAAAAACGGTTCTTTGAAGTTTTGCCGGTTCAACCGATATATGTACATTGAACCGACGTTCTAGTTGCTTGGCTATCTCTAGAAAGGTTACACTTTTAAAGTAGAACTTACCTTCTTTCCATGATGTATAGTAGTCTAAATTTACTTCATATTTCGAAAAAGACTGTTTCATCTTATTGAAAAGAGCTTGTTGGCCCGGAGAAATGTACATCATGTCGTGATGTTCTCCTAGTCCGACACCTACTTTTCCTTCAGTAAGAGTGACCTCTATATGGTCATCTTCTTTATAGGCTTTCACGTTAAACTTAGTTCCAAGTACCTTCACCTTCACGTTTTCCGCACTTACGATAAATGGGTGGTCCTTATCATGTGATACTTCGAAGAAAGCTTCCCCGTTCACTTTCACTTCTCTTTGGCTTGAGACAAAAGCGGCCGGATAGCTAAGGGTAGTACCTGCGTTCAGAATCACTCGTGTTCCATCCGATAAAACAATCGATGACCTCATGCCCATCGGGTTTGCCATCTCGACCATTTGGCTGTTTTGGTTCTTATAGCCTTCATGATATGAGATATAATTAGAGACTCCCAGTAAAAGAGCAATAGAGGCGGCGATAGCGGATGCTTTCAACCAAAATCTTTTACGTAGATTACGATGGATACGACGGTTCACCTCAAGGAAAATATCCTCTTTCATCTCATCACCCATTTGCTTTATGACCTCTTTTCTTGTTTCCATATTTTGTCTTTCTTATGATGAGGAGTAAGGGTATGCTAAATTCGTTTAAAGGGATTGGCTATTTTTTTCGAAAAAAATAATGAGGAAGTTATAAATGGAGGCTTTTTCCCATGAGATCATTATCTTTGTACGAAACATATCGGTGAAATTATGGACGAGAAAGTGCTCGAGAAATTGAAAATCTTGGCCGAGTCGGCAAAATATGACGTATCCTGCGCTTCCAGCGGAACCTCCCGTTCGCATAAGAGCGGGGCTATAGGAAGTGCCGCTGGATGGGGTATTTGCCATAGTTTCGCTGAGGACGGACGGTGTATCTCGCTTTTAAAGATCATGCTGACGAATTATTGTATGTACGATTGCGCCTACTGCATCAACCGGCGAAGTAATGATTTACCGAGAGCTACGCTTTCCGTTACCGAGTTGGTGAATCTTACGATCGAGTTTTACCGACGTAATTACATTGAAGGATTGTTTTTAAGCTCCGGCGTGGTCCGAAACCCGGATTACACGATGGAACGGTTGGTGAGAGCCATCAAGGATTTGCGCCTCGTACATCACTTCAATGGATACATACATATGAAGAGTATCCCCGGAGCCAGCCAAGAATTGGTAAATGAGGCTGGGCTTTACGCCGATCGTTTAAGCGTGAATATAGAGATCCCGAATGAGGCGAGCTTGCGGACTCTAGCTCCGGAAAAGGATTTTAAAAGCGTATTTGCCCCTATGCGTTATATCCAACAAGGTGTATTACAAAGCGCCGAGGAACGCAAGCGTTTCCGGTATGCCCCACGATTCGCTCCCGCCGGGCAAAGCACACAGATGATCGTTGGCGCTACGGCGGATACCGACAAGGATATACTTCGTCTATCATCGGCCTTATATCAGAGACCTACGATGAAGCGTGTTTACTATTCGGGATTCATTCCGGTAAATGCGTATGATAACCGTCTTCCGGCACTTACCACGCCTCCGCTGGTCCGTGAGAATCGTTTATATCAAGCGGATTGGTTATTGCGTTTTTATCAATTCAAGGTAGATGAGATTGTCAATGACGCATATCCGGATCTGGATCTAGACGTGGACCCGAAGTTGGCTTGGGCCCTGCGGCATCCGGAGGTCTTTCCAGTAGATATCAATAAAGCGGATTACGAGATGCTTCTTCGGGTTCCGGGAATTGGCGTGAAATCGGCAAAGATCATAATTGTTTCCCGGCGTTACGCTAATCTCGGTTCAGAGCAGTTGAAGAAAATAGGAGTGGTCATGAAAAAGGCTAGCTATTTTATTACTTGCCGGGAACTCCCGACGCAGACCGTGAATGAGGTCAGCCCTGAAACCGTCCGGCAACTATTGACGAGAAAGAGCGGAAAGAAAGTAGACGATCGGCAGCTTATACTGCCTTTTATAGATTAACGCCTGTTTTATAAGAAGGATTGATAATGATTATATTTGTTTACGACAAGACTTTTGAGGGATTGCTTACCGCTGTATTCGATGCCTATTCCCGCCGGACTTTTCCGGATTTGTTAGTAACCGAGGGCGAGCCATTTCCATTGTTCTATGACGAGGCGATCCGGATTTATACGGACGACCGGAAAGCAGAGCGGGTATGGAAAGGGCTTGAGAAGAAAATCTCCAAGTCTTCTCTTTCCGGGTTGACGGTAACTTGGTTGTCGGAATTACCGGAAGTAGACCTGTTGTTATTCAGATATATCCGCAAAGCGATCGATGCTCCAGCCACGATTGAGTTCAATCTTGGTGACCCGGACATATTGGAAACGGCCAAGATCTGGAAGAAAGTAAACAACGAACGCTTGCGAGTGATGCAATTCTTTCGTTTCCAAAAAGCGGCGGATGGAACTTACTTTGCTGCCATCGCACCTATATATAACGTATTACCTTTGGTATTACCTTATGCGCAAGACCGTTTCGCTGATCAGCAATGGCTCATTTACGACTTAAAAAGAGAGTATGGATATTATTATGATCTTAACGATACGATAGAAGTCCGTTTCGAAGAGAAAGATTCACACTTATTGACCGGATTGCTTAGTGAGGATATCATGGATAAGGATGAGAAACTTTTTCAAAGTATGTGGAAGGAGTATT
>OCQB01001005.1_pt1 | contig 25490 bp, 19 predicted proteins | sample 1538631 | NCBI WGS metagenome assembly OCQB01 (sample SAMN04571713, study PRJEB22368) | human gut metagenome | biome: human gut; material: stool | host: Homo sapiens | place: Luxembourg | collected 2012-10-19
CCACCAGGGAACATCAGGCCAGAAAATATCTTTCCAATAGTGTTTTGTTCCGAATATATTAACAATAACGAATGTGAATAAAGCTAATACCAATGTTATGGCAATATTTCCGGTTACATTCGCTCCTCCGGGAAAGATGGGGATCAGTCCCATAATATTGTTAATGAAAATGAAGAAAAAGGCTGTGAGCAGATAGGGAGCAAACTTTTTATAGTTGGGTCCCACACAACTCTTAATCACATCATCATGAACCATCATAATAAACATCTCCATAAATCCGATAAATCCTCCCGGAGCATATGCACCCTGTTCACGTTTGCGATACCAATGCGCTACACTCAGAATGATCGCCAGCAAAATAGCGCTATTGATAAAGAGAGACAAAGTTACCTTTGTAATGGAAATATCCCACGGACGTACTTCCTCTCCCGTCGCATTACGTTCTACTACTTTCCCCTCATACTTGCTCCCGGCAGGAGCTATATAAAATCCCTCGTATTTGCCGCCATTCTCTTCTAGGCGCGAAGACAGAAAAGCATGCCAACCAGAAGTTTCGCTATACACGATAATCGGCAACGGAATGCAAATCGAAGTTTTTCCTATATTCGTGATATGCCACTCGTAAGAATCTCCAATATGGCCGAACACAATGCCTTTTACATCTACCTGATTAGCTTCCTGATTGATTGTGTCTTTACCTACAATAATCTCCTGCTGCAAAGTAGCGGTGGTATCACCCGGTACAGGCTCCTGTGCAAAGGTTGTAGCAGGCAACATTCCTCCTATCAAGACAAGCATTCCGGCAACTATGTTACGCAACTGTTTCATATTTTTTTGATTTCTTTTTAAGTTTCTGATTCCACTCGAAAACGAAGAAAAACCAGCTTTCATATATAAGATAGCCCAGATAGAACGCCAGGAATGTCAACAGAAATTCAATAGCGGAATCGGGCACAGCCACACAATAAATGATTAGTAAGAAAACTGATACAATCATTTTCAATACTTTTGCCACTAAAAAGAGCATCACCATCTTCTCCGGTGCATGACGCCTGCAGGCATCAAACATATAAATATAAAATATACCGAATATATAAAAGTACACCGGTATCAACGGATAACCTCCGAAATAATGTCCGGGTTCCAGATAATGCAAGACCAAGGCTCCCAATCCTCCCCCTACAAGAGTAAGGATGCTGAGATAACCCAGAAAATTGCGTTTTGTGATGCTCATATTCATAGTAAAAACAGATTATTGTGCGGAGATCAAGGCTCAGGATACGCAAACGGAAGCTTCACCATTGCTTAGCTCCACAAAACCGCTGTGAATATCCAGCGTATGCTCTTCGCCATCCGTTGTCGTGTAACTGACTGTCCCTTCTTGCAGGGAAGAAACAATCGGTGCATGCTGCGGCAGAATAGAAAAGACTCCACTGGTGCCCGGAAGGGTAACACTCTTCACTTCACCATTAAAGACCTCTTTTTCCGGCGATACAATATTCAAATGCAGTTCTTTCATGATTCCTTATTTTATTTGTTAGCCTGTTCAAGCAGTTTCTTACCTTTTTCGATAGCTTCTTCAATGGTTCCCACATTCAGAAACGCCGGTTCAGGCAGATAATCTACTTCACCATCCAAAATCATTTTGAATCCTTTTATTGTATCTTCAATGGCCACCATTGCTCCCGGTACTCCGGTAAACTGTTCGGCCACTGTAAATGGTTGAGACAGGAAACGCTGTACCCTGCGCGCACGGTTTACCACCAGACGGTCGGCGTCGGATAATTCCTCCATACCTAAAATAGAGATGATATCCTGTAATTCTTTATTGCGTTGAAGAATCTGCTTCACACGTTGTGCGACATCATAATGCTCTTGACCCACAATGTGCGGATCGAGAATACGAGAAGTAGACTCCAACGGATCCACTGCCGGATAAATACCAAGCTCAGTAATTTTACGACTCAACACAGTCGTTGCATCCAAGTGGGTAAAAGTTGTTGCCGGAGCAGGGTCGGTCAAGTCATCAGCCGGTACGTAAACAGCCTGCACCGAAGTGATAGAACCCGTTTTTGTCGAAGTGATACGTTCTTGCATAGCACCCATTTCGGTAGCCAACGTAGGTTGATAACCTACCGCAGAAGGCATACGCCCCAACAAAGCCGAAACCTCGGAACCCGCCTGAGTGAAACGGAAAATATTATCGATAAAAAACAATATATCTCTCGCTCCCGACTTTGCCCCTATATCCCGGAAAGATTCAGCGACAGTCAATCCTGACAAAGCAACTGAAGCACGTGCTCCGGGAGGTTCGTTCATCTGTCCGAACACCAATGTAGCCTGTGACTTTTCTACCTCATTATAATCCACTTTCGAGAGGTCCCAATGTCCTTTTTCCATGCTTTCTTTGAATGCTTCTCCATAACGGATTACACCCGATTCAATCATCTCACGAAGCAAATCATTACCTTCACGGGTACGCTCTCCCACTCCGGCAAATACGGAAAAACCATTATGCTTCTTGGCAATGTTATTAATGAGCTCCATAATAAGTACAGTTTTACCCACTCCGGCCCCGCCAAACAAACCGATCTTACCTCCTTTTGAATAAGGCTCAAGCAGGTCTATCACCTTAATTCCGGTAAACAGAACTTCCTGTACAGTGGTTAAATCTTCAAATTTGGGAGGATCACGGTGAATAGAATATGCACCGTCGCGATTGAGTTCTTTCATTCCATCGATGGAGTCGCCGACTACGTTCATCAAACGTCCTTTGATCTGTTCGCCTACCGGCATTGTGATAGGACCTCCCGTCGGAAATACCTTCATCCCGCGCTGCAAGCCGTCGGTACTATCCATGGCAACCGTACGTACGGTATTTTCACCAATGTGTTGTTGAACTTCTACAATCAGCTTTTTGCCGTTGTGCCTTTTTATCTCTAATGCGTCGTGGATACTTGGCAATATCAAGTCCGATTCTGTACCTTCAAAATACACATCGACCACAGGGCCAATTACCTGAGAGATATGTCCGATAATCTGTGACATAAGCAATCTTTTTATATATTATTCTTCTAATACTCTAAAACGTTATAGCATGGTAAGTCGCGTTTTTACCAGTTTCACTATTAACATAACGTTCGATATCCGGTTTTGTTCACATAGATAGTTAAACAAACAACTTCGCAAAAGTAGAAACTTTTTTTTCCCGTTGTACCATTTTTCTGTTTTTTCTCTTTAGATAACATTCATTAAACTTACAAAGGTGTGAAAATGAACAACATTAGCACCCTTTTTACTACTATACAAAGCATATTAGAGCCAATACGCTCTATCCTCTGCCCAATCAGAGAATTGATTAAGTTTTCAAGTAGCTGTAGCGTTTTCAGTCAATTAGTCAAATGTTAGATAGTACAACATGCAACGAGTTTTATACAAACAAAGGGAAGTTGCGTTTTAAAGGCATTTTTCGCTCTTTACGCCATGAATAGGATAGAGTATTAACAATTGCAAAAGCGGAGAGAACAAAGGTATAATCAGATAAAAAACAGGGGTGTACCAAGACTCGTATTCACCACAGATTCATACAGATAAAAGTAATCAATAGATTAAGTTCATCCTGTGGTACTTTGTGGTAAACAGGAGTTTCGGCACACCCCACTATGGTTTTTCAACCAATAATCCCGGTATTTAATATACTTCTACTTTATCGGCTATCCGCTTTGCCTTATCACGCAAAGCATCCAGATCCGAACCGTTTGGAGCATAGCAAAGCACTACTCCCATACGCCGATTCACACGTGTATACGGCTTACCAAATATACGCAGATAAGTATCCTCTTCTCCGGTAACTTCCTCCATACCTCTATACTGCGGACGTTCCTGACTGGCAATCGGCGACAGAATAACGGCACTCGCTCCTATTCTTTCTTGTTTTATTCCCGGAATGGGCAACCCCAATACGGCACGTAGGTGAAGTTCAAATTCATTCAGATTTTGTGTTCCGGCCAATGTCACCATTCCCGTATCATGTGGACGTGGAGACAGTTCCGAAAAGTAAACCCCGTTTTCATGGCTCAGGAAAAATTCTACTCCCCACAGTCCTGCACCGGTCAATGCACGAGTTACTTTTTCAGCCATATCTTCTGCTTCCTTCAAGTGTGCAGGATCAATGTGTGCAGGTTGGAAACTTTCCCGATAATCCCCACCCTTTTGTACATGCCCGATAGGCGGACAAAACAGAGTCGGACCATTCTTCTGTGTCACTGTAAGCAAAGTTATCTCACTATCGAATTTGATAAATTCCTCAATGATTAGCTCACGAATATCTCCACGGCTGCCATTACACCCATATTCCCAAGCATGTTCCAACTCGGCAGCGCTCTTGACCAATGACTGCCCTTTACCCGATGATGACATTAAAGGCTTCACGACACAAGGGAAACCGATTTTCTCAGCGGCTTCCTTCAGTTCTTCCAATGACTTGGCATAATAGTATTTCGCAGTTTTCAGTCCCAGTTCCTTAGCGGCCAAATCACGGATAGCCTTTCGGTTCATTGTGTAATTAACGGCACGTGCACTCGGCACTACCTGAATCCCTTCTTTTTCGAAATCGTATAAACGTTCCGTACGAATGGCTTCAATCTCGGGGACGATAATGTCCGGCCGATGCTTTTTTACAATACGCTCCAGTTCTTCACCGTTCAGCATATCGAATACTTCGCATTCATCAGCAACCTGCATGGCAGGTGCCCCGGCATATGAATCACAAGCAATGATGTGTTGACCTTTACGTTGAGCAGAAATTACAAATTCCTTGCCCAATTCGCCCGATCCGAGTAAAAGTATTTTCTTCATGATTGAATATTTTAAGATATAATGACGCAAAAATACTACTTTTCTTCCAATAAATCCCGAACGAGCTACTAAATGATTACGATAAAAGAGAGAAAAAGACAATTACATAGAAAAAGATTAACAGGTCACAGAACAACAAGCTGTTCTTCAAGAACAAAGTCCTCCTTTAAAAGAGAACGGGAACATTATTTAACAGTATATTAATCATGATTATCAAGCACTTACACCGATAGTAAAAAAGAGATTTTACGAAGTTAATATCGTAGTTCCAAGAAGTTAACTTCCTGCAGATACGATATTAACTTCGTATAAATACGTTGTTAACATCGTACATGACAGGATGTTAACTTCGTAAATGTCATAATATGATTTCCAATATTATAACAAATAAGACACATATAGCCAAAGAGAAATGTTAATTTTTGGTCTAATTACACAATAAAGAATATTTAAAAGGATAAAAAGAAGCGAATATGGTGTATTATCCGGAATTAATGCCTTACTTTGCAACATCAAACAATAAGAGGTTTTTATTGGTTTAACTCTCACATGTATTTCCTCAATGTTCGCATTGAGAACTTTCATCTCTGATTTACACTTCCTAAAGCTTTATTGTTATTTTATTAATTTTTTATTTTTGTATATTTATGAATATGTACGTTGGAAATCTTAGCTATAATGTTAAGGAGTCAGATTTGAGACAAGTTATGGAAGAGTATGGAGTAGTAGAATCAGTAAAACTGATCACAGACCGCGAAACAAGAAGATCTAAAGGGTTTGCGTTTGTCGAAATGCCGGAATCTTCAGAAGCAAGCAATGCCATTAAAGAATTGAACGGAGCAGAATATGCCGGTCGTCCGATGGTAGTAAAAGAAGCTTTGCCAAGAAATTGATCTGAAAAGCAATAAATAATAAAAAGGGGATATTCGCCGTGAATATCCCCTTTTTTATTTTCCTTTGATTACTGATGCTGTTCACGCAACAGGTCGTTCACAGTCTTTACCGGATTGAAAGTGGAAAGTGGAACCTCCACAAATACCGTACTCCAATCGCTCATAGCACCATTCCACAAACCGGGAAGTTCAAGAGCTTTCAGATCCTTACCACTCTTCGACTTATAAGAGATGAAGCCGGTAGCTTTATCCACATATTTCGCCAAATCAAATTTATGACCCTTATAATCACGTACGGCGCAAACCAGATCGACCGGGTTGAAGTGCGTACCCTTTTCAAACATTTCCTTTGCTTCCGGATTATTCATATCGATTTGTGAGCTTTCAAGGATTTGCAGGGAGATAGTTCCATCACTATTATATGCCAGGAACGGACCACCGCCCGGCTCGCCCACGTTCTTCACCATACCACAAACACGCATCGGACGGTTCAATTTATTCTTCAGGTAAATGACCAACTCGGCATCTTCCAGATCTTTTGTTTCAGGATTCTTACAGAAAAGTTTCTTTTGTACAAATTGCAGGATATCCATCACCTGCTCATGTGTATAACGACCACTATCCAATAATTCCAGATATTGAAAAGCTTGCTTCTGGAGAGATACCAGTACACCGGCAATCAGTTTCTTATAAAGCACTGTATCGCCTTTCAATTTATCAGGAACCACATTGTCAATGTTCTTAATAAAAATAACATCCGCATCCAGATCATTCAGATTCTCAATCAGCGCACCATGCCCGCCGGGACGGAACAAAAGCTTACCGTTATCGCGGAATGGCTGGTTTTCCATATCAGCGGCAATTGTATCAGTGCTTGGTTTCTGTTCGGAGAAAGTGATATTATAATCTACGCCATAACGTTTGGCAAAAGCATCGACTTTTTCGGTAACCAATGATTTAAACAGTTCACGGTGCTCGGTAGAGACGGTAAAATGCACATTGACTTTTCCGCTTTTTCCGGCAGCGTACATAGCACCTTCTGCCAAATGTTCCTCAAGCGGGGTACGCGAACCTTCTTCATACTTATGAAACTTAAGTAACCCCTTAGGAAGCGCACCGTAATTCAGTCCCGCTACATTAAGCAATCCTGAAACGACCGCTTTATAATTGCCTTCTGCAATCAGGGTAGGAATATCTTTGCCTTCTGTCCGCACACAAGCCGTATTCAAGTCATCATAAAAAGCAAATTTTTCAATCGATTCAAAAAAAGTTTGTTCGAACTTTGTAGTGGGTTCAGTATAGTCAGCATCCAAAAATTCAAATAGATTCTTGAACATACGGCTGGCAGCACCCGAAGCGGGTACAAACTTCACAATCGTTTTGTCTGAATTGGTATAAGCATCCCATGCTGCAAGATAAGCTTTCTGCTCCTCGGCATCAGGAGCCAAAATGCCTTTTTCTACAGATGCGGCAGCATCTAACTTCAAATAAGGAAAGCCTTTTTGGAAGCAAGCCAACTGCTCAGCGATTTGTACTTCCGAAATGCCCTTTTTGGCAAGCAATTCTTTGTCTTCAGGTGTTATCATACTATCTAATTTTATTAATTCATGCCCAAAAATACAAAAAAAGGAAGAGGACACCCTACAAAACCCGGAAAAAAACTATCTTTACCGACGATAAATTTGAGCTGCTTATGGAAAGAGATGAATTCTTTACGAAAGAAGAGAGAGAATTATTGTTCTCACTATACAAAAAACTACTGCGTCTCACCGGAGAAACCTTACAAAAAGGAGATTGCAGAAAGCTGAAAAAGCATCTTATCGACTCCACTCAAAACAATACGATGCAGAGGGACAGTTTTGGGCTGAATCCTGTTATCAAAGATATGCAGACTGCTGTAATCGTGGCTGAAGAAATCGGCATGAAACGGGCATCTATTTTAGGCATTATGCTACACACGCCTGTACGTTGCCACTCTTATACAATAGAATACATTCAACAGGAGTATGGTGAAGATGTGGCCGGAATTATCCGGGGATTAATCAAGATCAATGACCTTTATGATAAGAGTCCGACCATAGAATCGGAGAATTTCCGCAATCTGCTACTGTCTTTTGCCGAAGATATGCGGGTAATCCTGATCATGATTGCCGACCGTGTAAACGTGATGCGACAAATAAAAGATGCCGAAAATGACGAGGCCCGCAGACGGGTGGCCAATGAAGCAGCCTATCTGTATGCTCCGCTAGCCCACAAACTGGGATTGTATAAGCTGAAATCGGAACTGGAAGATTTGTCACTAAAATATACCGAACATGACATCTATTACCATATCAAGGAAAAGCTGAACGAGACGAAAAAGTCACGTGACCGCTATATTGCCAACTTCATTGCTCCGATACAACAGAAATTGGAGGAAGCAGGACTGCATTTCCACATGAAAGGACGTACCAAGTCCATTCATTCCATCTATCAGAAAATGAAAAAACAGAAATGCCAGTTCGAAAACGTATATGACTTGTTTGCTATCCGTATCATCCTGGAATCTCAGTTTGAAAAAGAGAAGCAGGAATGTTGGCAGGCATATTCCATAGTGACGGATATGTATCAACCTAACCCCAAACGTCTGCGTGACTGGCTGTCGGTTCCCAAAAGTAACGGTTACGAGTCATTACACATCACTGTTATGGGGCCCGAAGGCAAATGGGTTGAAGTACAGATTCGTACGGAGCGTATGGACGATATTGCCGAGCGCGGATTGGCAGCCCATTGGAGATATAAAGGCGTGAAGGGTGAAAGCGGACTGGACGAATGGCTGACTTCAATACGTGAAGCACTGGAGAATACGGAGAACGACCTGGAAATGATGGACCAGTTCAAACTGGATCTGTATGAAGACGAAGTATTCGTATTTACACCGAAGGGAGACCTTTTTAAACTGGGCAAAGGGGCTACCGTACTTGATTTTGCTTTCCACATCCACAGCAAATTGGGATGTAAATGTATCGGAGCAAAAGTAAACGGTAAAAATGTACAGTTAAGACAAAAGCTGAACAGCGGGGATCAGGTAGAGATTATGACATCGAACACACAGACTCCGAAACAAGACTGGCTGAACATTGTCACTACTTCAAAAGCCCGTACTAAGATTCGTCAGGCCCTCAAGGAGATGGTAGCGCGTCAGCACGATTTTGCCAAAGAGACCCTGGAACGCAAGTTCAAGAACCGGAAGATGGAATACGATGAAGCTGTGATGATGCGCTTAATCAAACGCTTGGGATTCAAGAACGTGACAGAGTTTTATCAGAAGATTGCCGATGAGGTACTCGACGTAAACGATATTCTGGATAAATACATCGAACAACAAAAGCGGGACAGCGAACGTGATGAGGTGACCTATCGCAGTGCAGAAGAATACAACCTGCAAAACCAGATAGACGAAACAACAGTCACTAAAGAAGATGTACTCGTTATTGACCAAAACCTGAAAGGATTGGATTTCAAACTCGCCAAATGTTGTAATCCCATATACGGAGACGATGTATTCGGGTTTGTCACAGTATCCGGAGGTATCAAGATACACCGAAATGACTGCCCCAATGCAGGACAGATGCGCGAACGCTTCGGCTATCGGATTGTAAAAGCACGCTGGGCCGGTAAATCGGAAGGTACTCAATACCCAATAACACTCCGCGTTGTGGGTCATGATGATATCGGTATTGTAACAAATATCACTTCGATCATCTCAAAAGAAAATGGTATCTCGCTACGTTCTATCGGTATCGATTCGAACGACGGACTTTTCTCGGGTACATTGACCATTATGGTAAGTGATACCGGACGTCTGGAAGCGCTGATCAAGAAGTTGCGCACAGTAAAAGGAGTAAAACAGGTTAGCAGAAATTAAGAATGGAAAAATTCAGCACCAGAAAAAGAATACGGAGCTTCGGATATGCCTGGAAAGGTATCCGAAGTTTTGTAAGCAAAGAACATAATGCCTGGATACATTGCACGGCAATTATTATAGTAACAGTGGCCGGATTCTGTTTCGGCATCACCCGGAACGAATGGATAGCTATCATACTTTGTTTTGGAGTAGTACTGGCAGCAGAGGGATTCAACACGGCTATAGAAAGATTGGTCAATCTTGTATCTCCGGAACGTAATCCGATAGCAGGTGATGTGAAAGATATCGCAGCAGGTTCCGTCCTGATATGTGCTATAGTTGCTGCCATTGTAGGAATTATCATCTTCATGCCTTATGTACTTGCTGTTTTACTGTGTAATATGGGATAAATGATACATTAAAAAAGCGGACTCCGTATATTATGCTACAATTCGTTGCAAATATACGGAGTCCGCTTTTTATAATGTATATCACATTTATCTTACCTTCTTCCTTTTAAAATAAGGATATGTAAGTAAAACGAAGAATGCCAAAGACACGATTGCCGATAACAATCCGACCCGATAAACGGCCTGTTCATTAGCCGTAAGATGTAAATGACACGCAGATGCAATACCCAATCCGACTCCAAGTTCCCATGCAAGTAGATGAGTGGTATTAGCCGTGCCGCGCTGGCAGTGTTGCGACAATTTGACAAACATCATAAGAAACTCCGGAGTGACCAAGCCGAGTCCTAAACCCATCAATACAGCTGCCGGAGCATTCCAGCTTGTTTCAGGAGAGAACAGCATAGCCATCGATCCGATTACTGTCACCAGCCCGATAACTATCTGCAACCACATTTTGTTATCATAGTGGAAAAACAATTTCACAATTAATACTGATAAGAGAAATCCGCATCCGACCAAAGCAAAAAAAGGTACTGTCTCGCCTCCTACCTCCACATCACTCGGCGCACCGGTAAGCACAGGAAGCATCAATCCCGGTATAAAAGCAATCAATATTAAATTGAATGCCGGAATAAGTCCCCGGGGAAGCAGGAATCGGTCCATGGAACAAACTTTCATCCCGATAGGTGCACGAAAGGGAACATATACCCTTGACACAGATAATATTCCCAACGCTCCCAACGCCACAGCAACATATAGCAAAGTCTCAAAGCCATGTGTCCGAAACAAATATACTCCCAAAGCCGCTCCGATAATCATCCCCAAGCGTGCAGCCCAGGAAAAGACCACATTACCTGCGCTGCGAAAAGTGGAATTGGTGATATCGATGGCCAATGGCAGCCATTCCAAAGGATACTCCCTGCACAATGCAAAGCATCAACAGATGTGTTGCGTTCTGCACCAACGTATAACCGGCTGTTGCTGCAACCATTACCCCAAACGAAAGCATACATATATATTTCCGCTTGTAAACATCGACCAAATAGGCATGGAACGGACCGATAAAAAACATTGCAAGCGTAAAAAATATAAATATGACTCCCGTCTGACTGACAGGCACGCCTAAACGTGAAGCCATCATCACCGGGAGTACAGGGTACAACAAATACAGGGATATGAACAACAATAAATTAGCAAGGCATATCCGCATAAAATGCAATGTCCATAATTTAGTCGCCATACGACAATTAATATTGTTCTTTCTCGTTCGGGAAGTCGCAGTTCTTTACATCTGAGACATAGTGACTGATAGCATCGGTCATTACCGTATAAAGATCGGCATAACGACGGAGGAAGCGCGGGCGGAAACCGTTATTCATACCCAACATATCCTGAATTACCAATACCTGTCCGTCTACATCTCCACCGGCACCGATACCGATCACCGGAATGGTCAGTTCGCTTGCGACACGTGATGCCAATGCTGCAGGAATCTTTTCAAGAACAAGTCCGAAACATCCGGCCTCCTCAAGTAAATGTGCATCACGAATCAATTTCTCTGCTTCGGCATCATCCTTGGCACGAACCGTGTATGTACCATATTTATTGATAGATTGTGGCATCAGTCCAAGATGTCCCATCACGGGGATACCGGCACTCAGAATACGTTTCACAGTATCTATAATCTCTTCACCCCCTTCCAGTTTCAATGCATCGGCATGACTCTCCTTCATTATGCGGATAGCTGAAGCAAGCCCTTCCATTTCATTACCCTGATAGGAGCCAAAAGGCATATCCACTACTACCATTGCACGCTTTACACCACGTACAACCGATTTTCCATGATAGATCATCTGATCCAGGGTAATAGGAAGTGTAGTCACATTACCTGCCATCACATTCGATGCGGAATCGCCTACAAGAATTACATCGATACCGGCACCGTCGACAATCTGTGCCATTGTGTAGTCATACGATGTAAGCATAGATATTTTTTCGCCTCTTTGCTTCATTTCGATTAGGCGATGAGTCGTCACTTTTCTTGTGTCATCTGATATATAACCAGCCATATCCAATCTTTTTAAATTAAAAATCGGGCGCAAAGGTATAACTTTTAATTCATACCATACAAGTAAAAGTGAATAAATTAGCGGATCTACATTAAAAGGTCAGCAACCATTTTTGTAGTTCATCAGTCCATAACTTCTTATATATGAAACTGTCACGAAATCCGAAGCTATGTCCGCCTTCCGGATAAATATGCAGTCCGGCAGAGACTCCATGTTTCAATAATGCTGTATAATAGACAATACTGTTGAGAGGAGATACGGCCTGATCATCCTCGGCCAAAACGATGAATGTACGAGGAGTATCGGCTGTGACGTGAAGTTCAAGGGATAGTGTTTCTTTCAAACCTTCGGAGATAGTTTCTCCCAACATACGTTCGCGTGAAGGCCAATGAGTCAGCCTGTCGGTCATGCTGATAACGGGATAAAGCAATACTTGAAAGTCGGGCCGGTCTGTTCCGATATAAAGAGTTGCGGCAGTAGCAGCGATATAGCCTCCGATAGAAGCTCCCATAACACCCAGTTGATGGATTCCCCACTCTGCCGACTGACGGCGGATCAGGCGAATCGCTTCACGAATATCCTCACGAATCACTTCAACATCACCGTGAGGCATGCGATAATTCAGTACGGCGTATGTGATTCCCTGATTATTAAACCACGCAGCAAAATCACGTCCTTCATGATCTGAAGCTATCTGATTGAACCCGCCACCGGGACACATAATAATGGCTTTACCTCTTGGCTTGCGAACCGGATAAACCCAAAGGACAGCCGAAGAAGCATCTTTTCCTAATGAATATTCGATAAAACTCTGTTCCATAACTTTATTCCTTATCATTTAATTTCCTGAATCATTTTTTTCACTATACCCGGCCCTTCATAAATAAACGAAGAATAGATTTGTATCAGATTGGCCCCCGCATCCAACATCCTACGGGCATCAGCGGGAGTAATGATTCCGCCTGCCCCTACTATCAGAAGGCTTTTTCCGGCATGGGCACGCAAATAGCTGACGGCTTTTAATGACCTCTCCCCTATCCCGCGTCCACTGATTCCACCGGGGCCGATCTTCTGTAATTGTGCAGGTGAATAACCTTTTAAGCAACTCCGCTCCATGGTAGGTCCGGTAGCTATCACTCCATCTACCCGGTACAGACGAGTACAGTCGATCACATCATCCATTCCTTCTTCTGTGATATCGGCAGGAAGTTTGAGTAGCAACGGAACATGTATGTTTTGCTCCACACGAAAAGCTGCCAACCCCTGGAGCACCTGTTTCATCAGAGCAACATCCACAGATCCCCAATTAAGTGTGAAATAACCGACATGAGGATGTAACTCCTTATACAGACGCAAAAAGTCTGCCACCGCTTGCTCTCCTTCCGAAGAGGGATTCTTATTTATATTTACACCTAAAACATACGAACCGCTTTTCTGTTCAAGACGGCGTTTAATAACATCCAATCCGGGATTATTGAAGCCCGTACGGGAAATTAAAGATTCACACTGAGGCAAGCGAAAAATACGCGGACGGGGATTTCCATCCTGAGAATCGGGAGTTACAGTACCTACTTCGATAAATCCGAAACCATAATCGGCCAATTCATCAAAAATTTCGGCTCCTTTATCGAAACCGGCCGACAGACCGATACGGTTTCGAAAAGTAAGATGATTCCATATCAACTGTTTGTCGGAACAAGTATAAAGGTGGCGTATCCAGCATCTGCACCATGGCAAATGCCGGTAACATTTGAGGCAGGAAACCAACAAGGCATGTACCTTTTCGGGTTCCATCAGAAATAAAACAGGACGAATCGTTTGCTTATACATGGCTTTCTCTCTTTTTAAATACCATGCAAAGCTAAGGGATTCTTCCCTGAGATGCTATTCAATCTTTCTTATCAGATATAACGTAAAGTTATAGTCAGCAGTTTTTCGTAAGTCATCCCTCTGAAATCGTCTATTACATAGTCTGCCTTGTCGGCAATGGCTTCGCGTGAATTCGTAGTTGCCAATCCGACAACAATGGCTCCGGATGATCTACCGGCCTGCAAACCATGAAATGAATCTTCGAACACATACGAATCTTTTGAATCGGAACCGAAAATTGTCATTCCCAACAAGAAACATTCAGGATCAGGCTTAGAACGCTTAAAACGCTCTGCAGTCAATATTTCATCAAAAAGGGATTTAAACTCGGGATGGGCATGATAAACATTCTCCATTTTTGCCGTATTGGAACTGGTAACCAAAGCTATTTTCACACCGTGCCGACGCAGATCTGCTATAAACTCAACTATTCCGGGAACATAGTCATAATTCATTTTTATTTCAAAACGGTTCAATGCCTCGGTGATATCCCGCTGTTTTTCCGGTTCTCCCGCAAAGTATTTATCATAAATCTGTACCAGTGTCTGGCCCTTAACCTTAGAACCAAAGTTTTCATCATTTACATACTTTTGCCCCATTTCATTCCAGAAAACGGTATATTGCCCTTCTGTATCGACAATTACACCATCACAATCGAATAATGCCGTTATTTTCTTTGTTGCATCCATAAACATTCTTTTACCTGTTTGTTAAACTCTGTGGGCAAAGTTCAGAAGAATCATCGAATCAGGCAAATTATTTGTACCTTTGCTGCACTTAAAAATATGTAACGCTTCACTATATGGCACAACAAACCGATCCCCGCATACTGGGTACAGAACCTATTGGCAAACTTCTGTTACAATATTCCATCCCGGCCATTATCGGAATGACTATTACGTCACTTTATAATATCATCGACAGTATTTTCATCGGGCACGGTGTCGGTCCCATGGCTATCTCCGGACTGGCGATCACCTTCCCGCTAATGAATCTGGTCGTAGCGTTCTGTGTACTGATTTCGGCAGGTGGAGCTACCATTTCATCCATACGCCTGGGACAAAAAGACATCAAGGGTGCGACCGATGTTCTGGGAAATACATTGATGCTTTGCCTGACGAATGCAGTACTGTTCGGCGGACTGGCTTATCTATTCCTGGACCCGATATTGTTTTTCTTCGGTGCCAGTACCGGTACACTTCCCTATGCCCGTGATTTTATGCAAGTGATTCTCTTGGGAACCCCCATCACTTATACCATGATAGGGTTGAACAACGTGATGCGTGCTACGGGATATCCGAAAAAGGCCATGTTGACATCCCTGGTGACAGTTATTGCCAATGTCATCATCGCTCCTGTCTTCATTTTCCATTTCGGCTGGGGGATTCGGGGAGCTGCTATGGCTACAGTCCTGTCACAGTTTATCGGAATGATATGGGTAGTAAATCACTTCCGTAACAAAGAGAGTTTTGTCCATTTCATGCCGGGTTTCTGGAAAATGAAGAAACGCATCATCGGCAGTATCTTTTCCATAGGAATGTCTCCTTTTGCCATGAATGTTACGGCATGTATCATTGTCATACTCATCAATAATAGTTTGCAAAAATACGGTGGCGATATGGCTATCGGTGCCTATGGTATCATTAATCGCCTGCTGATGCTGTATGTAATGGTGGTAATGGGGTTGACTATGGGAATGCAGCCCATCGTCGGATACAATTATGGTGCACAGAAGATTGACCGTGTAAAGCATACGCTCCGTCTCGGAATCATTGTCGGTGTATTGATAACGAGTAGCGGTTTCATTATCTGTGAACTTTTTCCGCACACAGTTTCGGCCATCTTTACCGATAGCGATGAATTGATTGACATGGCATCGTCCGGGCTACGCATTTGCACGCTGATGTTCCCGTTTGTAGGTGCACAAATCGTTATATCAAATTTCTTCCAGAGTATAGGAATGGCTAAGATCAGTATTTTTCTGTCACTTTCGCGCCAGTTAGTATACCTGCTCCCGGGATTACTTCTGCTTCCACCCTTATATGGTGTAAAGGGGGTATGGATCAGCATGCCTGTCTCTGACGGATTGGCTTTTGTAACAGCGGTAGTGATTTTGATGGTGTATATCAAGAAAGTAAAAGAGAAAACATCCGGACAGAAGCTATAAACCGGTGAAACAGAGACTTGATACAGACAAAAGAAAGGCCCGGTTTCAGCGAAACCGAGCCTTTCTTTCATGGAATTGAAGCATTACTCAGACTTGATGCTGTTCACCGGATTTTCATTAGCGATATGCCAGGATCTCCCTATAATGAAAACAAAGATAAAGGCCAATAAACAAATAGCTGTCACTACATACCAACCTGCATAAACACAGATTGTATCTTCAAATTGACTTATCCACAACTGACTCATGTAGTAAGCTCCGTATGTACCGATGGCAACCGAGAGAATTGCAACCCAGAAGATATCTTTAGATAATAAAAAGAGAATAGATCTGGCTTCGGCACCATTTATTTTACGAATAGCTATCTCTTTGCTACGCCGACGGACTTCATCATTTATATAACCAATCAATCCCATCAGAGTGATAAACAGTATCGTTATAAAAGCCAAAAAAGTGGCGTCACGAAAAATTATTGTGGGTCGATAGTATCGTTCTAAATCCTGTTCTAAAGACCTAAACTCTATATCCTCTTGCGGATATATCTTTTTCATTTCATTATTCAGTCTATGCAAGTTCTCTGTAAAAGGTTCCTTGAGACGAACATGGACATTCCTCAAATTAGTACCATATTCAATTTCCAAAGGTTCATCATCAGCCGGAAGCACACCACAACAAAAAGGAGCAAGCACGCCAACCACCGTACCTCGATTAGGAACTATCTCGCCAACCCCACTACCCTTCCAGCCCATCTTCTCTACATATGGCTGATTAACCAGAAACTGCCTTTCACCTGTAAAATTACGCCCAGCCTTGATATGAAGTCCCAATAATGGAACAAAGTCTTTGTCGAATGCCGCACAACGAGGAGTGAAAAGAACTTTTCCACCTTCATCAGTTACCTCCCGATTCCCAAACCAGGTCATACTTCCACGAATAGAAGCTACCCCCTCCACATAAGGTAAAGATTTCAGGTTATTACGTGCGTTGTCAGGTTCAGCAAAATCATGCTTACAAGATGCGACACCCTTCGGCTGATATCCCATATCCCTATTTATAATGTAGTGACACTGAAGATATGCCACACACATCAATCCAAAGATAAAAGCCACCCCTGCAAATTCAATAAACAACAATATCCTTTTCCATCCCCTATTCTTTTTAATATAGGGATGGAAGACCTGAGTAACGGGAATCAAAGAAAATACTTTTCCGGGCAATATGCCTCCAATAACAAACAGAAAGGTAACTACCGATAATGGAGCCCATAAATTATGCCAGGTAAAAAGAGATGATAAGGATACCTCTGCCAATTCTTCGATCTTTTCCTGAAATTGGAATAGAAATATGATCATAAGCACCAGGGAAACACCGATAATCAAAGCCGTTTCATATATAAACATAGAAAATATAGCCTTATCGGATGCACCGTTACACTTATGAATTCCAATTCCTTTAGCACGCTGAGAAAGTGAGGAAACAAAAATAAGCACATAGTTCATGGTGGCCGCAAAAAGAATGGCGAATCCTAACAAAGATAATATGAGAATCGTCCTTTTCACATCTGAATGTTCCAGGTGAATAGTCCGCAAAGGAACCACAAACATATGTAAGTGCATATTCATGTCTGAGGGAATATGTTTTGCAATTACTTTATCAATGTCAGTATTAATAACATCAGCACTCCTTTCTCCATCCTTTAAACGAATAAAGGCATTGTAATTACCACCACTCGTCCAGCCAGGACGTCCCCAACCATATTTACTATGACTGGCAAAAGACAGGACTGCTTCGTGACGTTCCAACGATACATTATACGGAAGATCGGCAAATACTCCTTTTACCAAAGCTTCTACGGGAGTGCCCCAAACCATCATATGCAAAGTCTTTCCAATAGGATTTTCTTCACCGAATGCTTCTCGTGCAACCGACTGTGATAAAAAGAGCACATCAGGATTGGTCAAATCATTCGGATTACCACTAATGACCTCAATTCCCATAGTACGGAAATAAAGGGAGTCTGATAAAATAAAAGATTTATTCATCTTCCGATTACCTATTTTGAAAATAGCTTCAAAAGATATACTTGAGCAAACCGCACTTTCCACCTCCTTCGGAAACTCCTCAGCAACTGTCGATGCTATCGGTATTAATGTATATGATCCTGCATTTCCTTTGATCACTCCATCCTTAATCCATTCCGTCTTTACAATGTAAAGGTTGTCCACATCCTGAAAACAGTTATCATAGCTCAGTTCGAAAGCTACCCGAGAAAATAAAATGATAGATACCAATAATCCCAACGACAATGAGATCACCTTAATGACACAACTTCTACGATCGCGAATTAATGTCTGAATGGTATAATGGAATTGTTTCATTGTTTTGTCTTTTTACATATTAAATCATCACTATTCGTTCTTGATACTGTTCACCGGATTCTCATTAGCCACATTCCAGGACCTCCCGATGACACTTCCCATGATCAACAACAAGATAATTATGATCACGACAAGAAAATGTCCCCCATTGACTGATACCCGGTCAGAAAACTGTTCCAGCCATTTATTACTTACAATATACGCAAATACTATTCCGACCAGAACAGCACTTAGTGCCGTCCAGAAAATATTCCCGGAAACCAAACGAAGAATATCCGGCACTTCGGCACCGTTCACTTTACGAATGGCAATTTCTTTGCTACGACGTTGAATTTCATCATTTACAAAGCCGAACAGTCCCATCAAAGCAATCAACAGGATAGCAATAGAAGCTATAATCACGACATTACGGAAACGGCGGACCTCTTGATATTGCTTATCAATCTCCTGACGGGCAGAACGGAATACAATATCTACTGTCGGAAAAGCCTCTTTCATCAATGTGTTAATCTTAGCCAGGTTCTCACCAAAAGGTTCTTTCAAAATAATATTCCGTTTATTAAGCACATTCATCCATTCCAAATTACTCATCAGTGCTACAGGAGCCTGTGGCATGTATGCACTTTGTACAACATAGTCTTTCACAACTCCGACAATCGTACCAAAGTTATTTTTGCCATCTTCCAGATTCTTACCGATGGGACTATCCGTCCAACCAATTTGACGAACCATCTCTTCATTAATCAAGATCTCTTTATCTTGCTGGATATTCCTGCCTTTTATAATCTGAAGTCCCATAACCGGAACATAATGTTCATCAACAAATTCGATACGTCCCATAAATTCCTTCCCATGTGCATCTGTGTAAGGTTGCCCCATGTAGCCACCATAAATAATCGTACTTGCATTACAAAACTCCTCAACTATGGGCAGTCCTCGGAGAATACCATCCATTTTATCAATTTCTCTATATGGCGACCACCCAACTGCCAAATTATCAACCTTATATCCCATGTCACGAGTCATCACCTGATGATACTGTAAAAGAATAACCATCAACAGGCCTAAAATAAACGCAATTCCCGTAAACTGTATAAAAAGCAATGATCGCTTCCAGACAAAACGATGTGCAGTAAAACGATGGAAAACTTGTGTCACAGGAATAGCGGCAAACAACTTGCCCGGAAATAGTCCGATGACCAGAAATAAAACCAAAGAAACCAAAATCGGTACCCACAGAGTTTGCCATGTAAATAAAGCCTTTAATGAAGCTCCGGAAAGATCTTCTATCTCCAACTTAAAAGTGAATAACAGGACTGTCACGAACAATAAAGAAAGCAATATCAATAGTGCTGATTCATACAGAAACATACGATAGATATGCCCATCAGAAGCACCATTACACTTATGTATGCCAACAGACTTAGCTCGTTGAGCCAATGATGAAACAGAAATCAAGACATTGTTCATGCCGGCAACCAACAAGATGGCAAATCCGAGTATTGAAAGAATCATAACTATTTTACGAGATTCCGGTTTTTGCAAATGATACTGTGAAGGAGTCATAAACGAATACTCCTCTGATTGACCCTTATAGTTGTGTATATACTTTTTCAGCATTTCAGGCATACGTACCTCCACTTTCTCTCTTTCATCGGGATGGCGGAAACGAACCATACAATGATAACTAGGATCATATCCCCAGCCACCACGTTCAGAACCATATTGCTTAGATCGGGTATCGAAGGAATAAACTCCGTCAAAATGAAATTCGGTATTTTCCGGAATATCCTCAAAAACTCCTTGCACAGTCAACGGATAATCAATTTCAATATTGATTGTTTTTCCGATCGGATTTGCGTCTGCAAACAAACGCCGGGCAAGTGAACGGGAGATAAAAATAACATCCACTCTGTCGAGTTGGGAAACATCTCCGAGTAAGACTTTAATACCTAAAGTAGAAAAAACGTGACTTTTAGAGGTTGCTAAGATTATATGTTCCATCTTCTTACCCTCATGATAGAGAGGACTCTGGCTAAAGAGATCAAGCACGGTCGCATCTTCTACTTCATCTGGGAAATTTTCGCGAATGGCCTCTGCTAACTTACCATAGTTATCGATATTCGGCTCTTTTTTTATCCCATCCGAAATACCCGTACGTAAAGTTATACACAAATTCTCCGGTTCCGAATAATAACTATCATAATTCAACTCGAATGCAACACGAGCAAACAGCAAAATTCCTACCAGCAATCCCAGTGTCAGTGAAATTACTTTAATTATATTACTTCCACGTCCCCGTAGTAATGTTTGAATGGTATAGTAGAGTTGTTTCATTATGTTTTTTTATTGGTTAAGCTTTCACACTGGCCACTATGCTACCATCGAACAGATATATCGTACGATGTGCAAACGAAGCATCGTGCTGAGAGTGCGTAACCATAATTATCGTTGTACCTTCGCGATTCAGCTCTGTCAACAGATTCATCACTTCCGCACCATTTTTAGAATCAAGATTTCCCGTAGGCTCATCGGCAAGAATCAGTTTTGGATTGGTAACCACAGCGCGGGCTATGGCCACACGTTGTTGCTGTCCACCCGAAAGCTGTTGGGGAAAGTGTTTGGCACGATGGCTAATATTCATCCGATGAAGAATATTGTCTACCATTCGGCGGCGTTCCGAAGCCTTGATATTTAAATAAGTAAGCGGAAGTTCCACATTTTCATAAACATTCAATTCATCTATCAGATTGAAACTTTGGAATACGAACCCCAACTTCCCTTTACGCACACGGGTACGTTCCTTTTCATGAAGATCGGCTACCTCCTGTCCTATGAGTTTATAAGAACCCTCCGTAGGATTATCCAGAAGTCCCAGGATATTGAGTAAAGTAGATTTTCCACAACCGGAAGGCCCCATAATGGCCACAAATTCACCTTCTTCTACATTCAGGCTTACATGATTTAACGCTACGGTTTCTACTTCTGAAGTACGAAACACTTTACTAATGTCATTAATTTCTATCATAATCATTATTTTTAATTACTCGTTCTTAATACTGTTTACCGGATTTTCGTTAGCAATGCGCCAAGATTTTCCGGTGACACTTCCTAAAATCAATAATAATATTAATAAGAGAAGCAAAAGAAAATGCCCTGCGTTGAGATTGATCTGATCGGTAAATTGTTCCACCCATTTATGTCCGACGACATAGGCTAAAGCGATTCCAACAAAGATAGCCGGTAAAGCAATCCAGAAAATATTATGATTCAAAAGATTAATAATATTTCCCGACTCAGCCCCATTCACCTTACGAATGGCAATTTCTTTACTGCGCCGTTGTACTTCATCATTCACAAATCCGAATAACCCCATCAATACGATTACTACAATCGAAACGGAAGCTACAATCACAATATTGCGGAAACGGCGTACTACCTGATACAGATTATCGACCTCCTGACGAGCAGAACGGAACTGAATATCCTCCGTAGGAAATGTTTCTTTCATCAAAGCCCTGATTCTAGAAAGATTCTCTTTAAATGGTTCTTTCAAAATCAGATTCCGTTTATTGGCTTCCCATCTCCTTTCCAAGCTATTCACCAATGCCACAGAGGCTTGTGGCTGATATGCACTTTGTGCTACATAATCTTTGACTACTCCAACCACAGTCCCCCATTCATAGTTATCTTCCATCAGTTTCCGTCCTATAGGCGAATCAGTCCAACCTACTTGCCGTAGCAATTCTTCATTTACCAATACTTCACCATCCTGATGAACGTTACGACCCTGCAAAATCTGCAATCCTAAAATCGGGACATAATGCTCATCTATAAAATCGATACACCCCATAAAACGTTTTCCGTTAATATCAGTAAAAGATTGTCTTGTATGACCATTATAGATAAATGAAGCACTATTACAAGATGCTTCAATAAAAGGCAATCCCCGGAGAATGCCATCTATTTTATCCATTGAATCAAATGGTCCCCACCCTATAACTAAATTATCTATTTTATAGCCCATACTTCGATTCATGACTTGATTGTACTGTAAAAGAATGATCATTAGCAATCCCAATATGAAAGCAACCCCTGTAAATTGTACAAACAACAACGGATATTTCCAGGAAGCACGATACCCGGTAAAACGATGGAAAACTTGTGTCACAGGGATAGAAGAGAAAAGCTTTCCCGGAAGCAAGCCAATCAGTAAAAATAAAAAAATGGTTACTAATGCAGGAACCCATAGGGTACGCCATGTAAACAGGGTTGCTAATGAGGCACCAGACAAGTCTTCTATTTCTGGTTTAAAATAGAGTAGAAGGACTATAACCCCCAAAAGAGAAACGAGAATCAATAATGCCGATTCCCATAAGAACATACGATAGATATGTCCGGTTGAAGCTCCGCTGCATTTATGCACTCCTACTGATTTGGCCCGCTGTGGCAAAGAAGAAATAGAAATAAGTACATTATTCATCCCGGCAATCAGCAAAATAGCAAATCCGAGAATCGATAGAATACTGATAATTTTACGTGATTCCTTTTTCTGCAAATGAAACTGTGAAGGAGTTATAAACGAAAATTCTTCAAACCAGTCTTTATTATATTGTATATACTTCTTCATCATATCAGGCATACGTGCCGCCACTTTCTCTACATCTTCCGGATGGCGAAAACGAACCATACATGTATAGCTGATATCACCCCGCCATCCACCACGTTCATCTCTGAATCTATTAGCACGAGTCACAAATGAATAGACCCCATCAAACCTAAACTCGGCATTTTCCGGAATGTCTTCGAAAACACCTCGAACAGTCAATGGATAATCAATATTAATCATTACTGTCTTTCCAATAGGATCGGCATCTGCAAAAAGACTTTGAGCAAGAGAACGGGATATAAACAGTGCATCCATATTATCCAATTCAGACACATTTCCGGAAAGTACTTTAACACCCAAAGTGGAAAAAATATGGCTTCGGGAAGTAGCCAGTATTGCATCTTTCTTTTCCTGGCCTTCATGGTAAAGCGAACTGCGACTAAATAAGTCAATCAAAGTTGCATCTTCCACTTCATCAGGAAAATTTTCACGAATTGCTGCTGGAAGTTTTCCGTAATTACTACAAACAGGCTTTTTCTTTTCACCTTGCGAAACAACTGTACGTAAAGTTAGAAAAAGATTTTCCGGTTCTTGATAATAGCTATCATAGTTTAATTCAAATGCAACCCTGGCAAATAACAGGATGCCGACCAAAAGCCCTAAAGTTAACGAAATTATTTTGGTCAGATTTCCACCTCTTCCACGGAGAAGAGTTCGGAAAGTGTAGTACAATTGTCTCATATCAGCCCTGTTTGTATTTTAGAATTTTAATAAATATAAGGTGTCTCTTTCATGCAGATCACCTGGAATTCTTAATTGCACAAAACGTGCCAAAAGAAGTAACGCACAATAGAACAACGGATTACATAATTCATAGTGCGAGAATATTGTCTAATTATTAGACACAGTCGTCTATTAATTAGACAGCAACATTTTGTTTTTCATAAAGAAAACTCTATCTTTGCATTGAGTTTTCATGCACTAAAATAAAAATTATGAGACAAATAAAAGGAATTACCGCAATCTTTCTTTGTTGTCTGCTAGTTGCCGGATGTGACTTGATAGATTATCATCCATATGACGTCGACATAAAAGGAGAAAGAGACATTAATGCGAAAAATATTCAAAAGATCGAGGCCAAATGCCTGGGAAAGTCTACTATACGCTTTATCGCCATGGGTGACTCGCAACGCTGGTATGACGAAACCGTTGACTTTGTAAACGCTGTCAACAAAAGAGACGACATCGACTTTGTAGTTCATGGAGGCGACTTCAGTGACTTCGGACTTACCGATGAATTTCTTTGGCAAAGGGATATAATGAATAAACTAAAGGTTCCTTATGTAGGACTTATCGGAAACCATGATTGTTTGGGAACCGGAGAAGATGCATTCCGGCAAATATTCGGCGATACAAACTTTTCATTCATAGCCGGAGGTGTGAAATTTGTATGCCTCAATACCAACGCAATGGAATATGATTATTCGGAACCGATCCCTGATTTTGACTATATTGAAAGACAACTCACAGAACGTGCCGACGAATTTAATAAAACCGTATTCTGTATGCATGCCCGTCCCCTTTGTGATCAGTTCAATAACAATGTGGCCAAAGTGTTTCAAATGTATGTTCGCCAATTTCCCGGTTTGCAATTTTGCACTGTAGCTCACGAACATCGGATCAGTGCGTCAGATGTATTTGACGATGGCGTGATGTATTATGGAAGCAATTGTATGAAAAATCGCAGTTATTTAGTATTCACGATAAAACCTGATGGTTATGATTATGAAGTGGTTGAATTTTAATTCCATTATTGGCATGGCAGTACTATCGCTGCTGTTTTACACAGAAAACGTCGCTGCACAAACCGACAAAAACGATACCAAACAAAAGATAGATACCATCCAGACAACACAGCCGGAATACAGCAAATATGACAAACGTATTCACCGTTTTCGTAAAGGATGGAATTCACTTATACCTACACACAACAAAATACAATATGCGGGTAACATGGGAATGTTCTCGTTCGGAACCGGTTGGGATTACGGAAAAAGAGATCAGTGGGAAACGGATCTGTTCTTCGGCTTCATACCCAAACATGACTCCCATCGGGCTAAGATGACCATGACCTTAAAACAAAATTACATGCCTTGGAGCCTGGAGCTTGGGAAAGGATTTTCAACCGAACCTTTGGCATGTGGTATCTATTTTAATACTGTTTTCGGACACGAATTCTGGGTACACGAGCCTAGCCGTTATCCGGAAGGATACTACGGATTCTCGTCCAAGATACGCACACACATCTTTCTGGGACAACGGCTGACATACGATATAGATAGAGAACGCCGG
>OCQB01001019.1_pt1 | contig 25109 bp, 9 predicted proteins | sample 1538631 | NCBI WGS metagenome assembly OCQB01 (sample SAMN04571713, study PRJEB22368) | human gut metagenome | biome: human gut; material: stool | host: Homo sapiens | place: Luxembourg | collected 2012-10-19
CTCCCGATCTGGACGAGGCATACAAAAATGGTTCTCTGCGTGTGACGCTCGACCTGAAAGGCAGCGGTAACGTAAATCTGGAATTACTGGATGCTACCGGCAAGGCAGTAGCTACGGAAACAGCCAAAAGTAGCGGTACCATTCTGATGAATGTGGAAAATCCGCATAAATGGACAGCCGAAACTCCTTACCTCTATACACTGCGTGCCACTTTGCAAGGCAGCAACGAAGTAATCCCCGTAAAGGTAGGCTTCCGTAAGATTGAATTGAAAGGTGACCAGATATTAGTAAACGGTCAGGCTGTTCTCTTCAAAGGTGCCGACCGTCATGAAATTGATCCGGATGGTGGTTATGTCGTATCTCCCGAACGCATGATCCAGGATATCCAGGTCATGAAGAAATTTAATATCAACGCTGTGCGTACCTGTCACTATCCTGATGACAATCTGTGGTACGACCTTTGCGATCAATACGGTTTGTATGTAGTGGCTGAGGCTAATGTCGAATCACACGGTATGGGTTATCGTGAAAAGACACTGGCTAAACGCACCGACTATGCCAAAGCTCACATGGAACGTAACCAGCGCAACGTACAACGCGGCTTCAATCATCCCAGCATTATTTTCTGGTCATTGGGTAACGAAGCCGGTTTCGGACCTAATTTTGAAGCTTGCTACCGTTGGATCAAGAATGAAGATTCCAGCCGTGCCGTACAATACGAACAGGCGCACGGAAACGAATTTACCGACATTGACTGTCCCATGTATGCCGATTACAAGCACATGGAAAGATATGGCCAGCGTACAGATGCCAAGAAGCCTCTTATCCAGTGTGAATATGCCCACGCTATGGGTAACTCACAGGGCGGTTTCAAAGAATATTGGGATCTGATCCGTAAATACCCTAACCTGCAAGGCGGTTTCATCTGGGACTTCGTAGACCAGTCCGTCCGTTGGAAAGGTAAAGACGGTGTAACTATCTACGCTTATGGCGGCGACTTCAACCGTTACGACGGTTCCGACAAGAACTTCTGTGATAATGGTCTGATCAGTCCCGACCGTGTTCCCAATCCGCACATGTACGAAGTGGGTTACTATTATCAGAACATCTGGACAACTCCTGCTGACCTGAAGAACGGCGAAGTGAACGTGTACAACGAAAACTTCTTCCGTGACCTTTCCGCTTACTATCTGGATTGGCAATTGCTTGCTAACGGTAAAGTAATTCGTACCGGTCGTGTAGAAGACCTCAACGTAGCTCCGCAGCAGACTGCCAAAGTGAAACTGAACATCGGCAAAACCTGCGAATGTAAAGAATGGTTATTGAATGTAACTTATCGTCTGAAGAACCGCGAAGGTCTGCTTCCCGCCGGATATGCCGTAGCCAAAGACCAGCTTGTACTGAACCCCTACAAGGCTCCTGCTATGGACCTGAAGAATGTAGAAGTTGTGAATACTCCTACCGTTGCTCCTCAAATCCAGGAAAACGACTGGCGTTATCTGATCATCAACGGTGATAACTTCCGTCTGGAATTCAACAAACATACCGGTTACCTGAATCGCTACAACGTAGCAGGCACGGAATTGATGAACGAAGATGCCGAACTGGCACCTAACTTCTGGCGTGCACCTACGGACAATGATTTCGGTGCAGGTTTGCAACAGAAATTCGCTGCCTGGAAGAACCCGGGTCTGAAGCTGACTTCCTTCAAATGGGAGACAGTAGACAATCAGACAGTGGTACGTGCAGAATACGAAATGAAGAATGTTTCTGCCAAACTGGATCTTACTTATGTAATCAACAACAAGGGTGCTGTAAAGGTGACTCAGAAGATGACTGCCGATCCGCAGGCTAAAGTATCTCATATGTTCCGTTTCGGTATGCAGATGCAGATGCCTAAGACTTTTGAAACTGTAGAATACTATGGCCGTGGCCCGGTAGAGAACTACAGTGACCGTAATCATTGTACAGATCTGGGATTGTATCGCCAGAGTGTAGATGAACAATTCTATTCTTATATCCGTCCGCAGGAAACAGGTACGAAGACTGATATCCGCTGGTGGAAGCAACTGAACGATGCCGGACGCGGTTTGCAGATTGTAGCTGACGCTCCGTTCTCCGCATCAGCCCTGCACTATACTATCGAGTCTTTAGACGATGGTTGGGATAAAGGTCAGAGCCACTCTCCCGAAGTGAAAGAGGCTAACCTGACAAATCTCTGCATCGACAAGGCTCAGATGGGCTTAGGATGTGTGAACAGTTGGGGTGCATGGCCGTTGCCACAGTATCAGTTGCCTTATGGTGACTATGAATTTACGTTCATTCTTACTCCGGTACAACACGGTATAGAAATTGAATAAGTTATAGATACGCGGACGACGCGGATGAAGCGGACAAACGCGGATTTATGATTATTCCGCGTTTGTCCGCCTTATCCGCGTCGTTCGCGTATCTATCCTCATTATATTAAAAGAACTAATATGAGAAAAGAATTATTGGTGTTTATATTTACCTTGTGTTCTGTCCTTGCATCTGCCCAGCAGAAGGTTCCGAACCGTTTTCGTACCAACATCCCTCTCGATTCTATCCACCTGAGTGACCCCTGCATACTGGCTGATAAGAAAACTTCTACTTATTATATGACCGGTACCGGCGGCCTCCTTTGGAAAAGCAAAGACCTTGCCCGTTGGGAAGGTCCTTATCGTGTAGCAGAAACTGATCCTGACTCCTGGATGGGCTCTAAACCCGAAATTTGGGCAGCCGAACTGCACGAATACAACGGAAAATATTACTATTTCGCCACTTTTACGAACAACGCCATCAAGATTGATACCGTAAAAGGAAACGTCATCCCCCGTCGTGCCAGCCACATCCTGGTCAGTGATAAGCCGGAGGGTCCTTATAAACCTATGAAAGACCCCACTTACTTACCCGAGAATATGCCTACCCTTGATGGAACATTCTGGGTGGACAGTAACGGCAAACCTTACATGATCTATTGCCACGAATGGCTGCAAAACTGGAACGGTACGATGGAAAAGATCGAATTAAAGCCCGATTTAAGCGGTTCCATCGGCAAAGGAAAGATTCTTTTCCGTGCCAGTGACTCTCCCTGGAGCCGTGAGAAGATGGGGGACAAAGTATTGCCCAACCGTGTAACTGACGGACCATGGCTTTTCCGCACAGGTACGGGCCGGTTAGGTATGATATGGACAAGCTGGGTATTCCAGGACTATACACAAGGCGTTGCCTATTCCGAGAGTGGAACCTTGGATGGCCCTTGGATACAAGAGAAAGAACCGGTCACTCCGCCTAACTTCGGACATGGAATGCTGTTCCGTACTTTGGATGGTGAGTGGATGATGTCGGTTCATAGTCATAAAGATGTGAACGGGCGATATATTCGTATTCCGCACCTGTTTAAAGTCGATTTATCGGGGGATAAACTGAAAATTGACTGATTTATCACCTTTTATGAAACAATTGTGCTACTACTGAATAGAAATTTCACCCTATCTTTGCAACATCGACAATAGGTTATAGATTAACATAAGATTGGTATTAATAAACAAAGGGTAGTTTTTAAGTCACAGTTTTCAGTAGGTAGTATTTATAAGAGGCGGACATTCTTTCAGGTAGAAGGGATGTCCGCTTCATTTTTCTATTTCTTCTGTTTTATATACTCCGACGGTGCCATTCCATATTCCTCCTTAAAGCAAGTCCGGAAATATCCCAAGTCATTGAAACCGCTTGCATAAGCAGCTTCGGAAATGTTTAGTCCTTCTTCCATCAATAAGCGGAGACTGTTTTTCAGTCTTATTTTCCGGATGAACTCATTGCCTGATATGCCTGTTAGCCCCTTTATTTTCCGGTAAAGGGTGGAGTGGCTCATGTTCATTTTGTCCATCATGAAAGACATGTCGAGCTTGTCTATATCAACGTTCTCTTCTACAATGGAAGTAAACCTGGCCAAGAATTCTTCATCCAGACGACTTAATTTGATAGGCTCCTGGGGTTGTTCCGGCTTCAATTCCTTGGTACGGTTTGCAATCAGGAGTGCCAGTTTCCTTCTCGATTCCAGCAAATTGTGTATGCGGCTGTTTAGTAACTTGGCGCTGAAAGGCTTTGTTAGATAAGAATCGGCACCACTTTCGTATCCTTCTTCTTTATCTTGGATGGAGTCCTTGGCTGTAAGCAGGATAACGGGAATATGACTGGTACGTACATCTTCCTTTACCCGTTTGCAGAACTCGATTCCATCCATTACAGGCATCATAATGTCGCTTATGATGATATCAGGTATATGCTTCTGTGCCTGTTCCAAACCCTCTTTCCCGTTGGTAGCAGTTATGATTCGATAATTGTTACTAAAAGAAGAAACAATATATTCCCGGATGTCATCGTTGTCCTCTACGACAAGTAACATCGGACGAACATCCGCCTCTTCTTTATCCTCTTCTTCTTCCGATTTTTCCGGTTCTATAAGAATTGTTTCCGGTTTCTCTTCTTTGTGCAGGGCACTGGAATAGGTGTTTTCTGTGAGAAGACGAAGACTGAAAGTAGTCCCTTTGCCTATTTCACTTTCTACTTGCAGCGTGCCTTCATGCAGGTCGGCTAATGACTTGACTAATGCGAGCCCGATGCCAGTGCCCGATGCCTGATGCTTCCCTTTTGCCTGATAATAACGGTCGAAGATATGCGGGAGAGCCTCAGCGTCTATTCCGTATCCGGTGTCGCTTACTACAATCTCTGTATATTTGTTTTCTTCTTCAACGATTGAACGCATAATGAGCCTGATTTCTCCTTCAGATGTATACTTTATTGCATTGCTGAGTAGATTGTTCAATATTGTAGAGATGATGTCAGTATCAAAGTAAAGTTTTGTTTCCCGGGCGTCGATGCTGATTTGGAATGTAATTTTCTCATTCCGGTTTAGCTCTTTGTAACGCAATCCGGTTTCAGTAACAAGACTGCCTAAGTCTCCTTTGGATACGGTCAGCTTCCGGTTTTGTGTTTCCGTTTTGCGGAATTCCAGTATCTGGTTAATCAGGTTTAGCAACCGGATGGCGCTACTGTGGATTACTTTAATCTTATTACTATAGAAGGTGGGTACGTGGGAATCGTTGACCAAATCTTCCAGTGGGCCGAGTATCAACGTCAACGGAGTGCGCAGTTCGTGAGTAATATTGGTGTAGAAGCGCAGACGCTCATTGTTGAGTTCCTGTTCATTCAGACTTTTCTTTTTCTCCAGTTCAAGAGAGTTTTCCAATAGCAGTTTGCGTTTGTAGAAGCGGAACCAGAAGAATACGCACAATAATGCCAGCAGGATATAAAAGATTTTGGCATACCACGTCAACCACAAAGGGGGGGGATATCTGTATGGTGATAGTGGCTATATGAGTATCGTCCCACTCTTGGTTTCTTAGCCGTGCCTTCACTTTGAAGGTGTATTCTCCGGGAGATATGTTGCGAAAGGTCACTTGGTTTTCGCCCAAAGTATTGGTCCAGGTGTTTTCCAATCCTTCCATCAGATAGGCGTATTCCACCTGCTGGCTTTGCGAGTAGTCGGGAACGGAAAAATAGATACGGAATGAATTCCGGTCATAGGGCAATTCTATGTTGTCGTTTGAGGTTAGTATGAGTGTTTCTCCGCTACGGCTTTCTATCTGATTATCGAGTCCTTTACATTCGATAATCTGTACGGAGGCCACTTGCCGTTCTGCAATCAGACTTTCGGGGCTGAAGTAGCAGACGCCGTTTAGAGAACCGAAATAAAGAGTACCGTCTTCTGTGCGGCAAGCCGAACCTTCTATGAAGTTTCCCATAGGTATGCCGTCCCGGTAGTCGTAACTGTCGAAGCTCTGTTTCTGTTTGTTCCAGCGAGAAATGCCATCGTTGGTACTGAGCCAGATATTCCCCATTGCGTCTTCCTGGATAGTGCGCACAAAAGTATCTTCCAGTCCTTGTTTATAACCGTATGATTCGAACGTTTCGGGATGGGAGGTATCTTTAATGTAACCGATTCCGTTACGTGTGGCAATCCAAATGCCGCCTTCACTGTCCATGTGAAGACTGTTTATGGCATTGGAGAAAAAGTTCGTATTTGTATTCAGCTTCGCTACCGATTTGTTGTTTCTGTCGAAGATGGCTATTCCGCCTCCATAAGTTCCTATCCAGAGTTTTCCTTGCCTGTCACGCAAGATGCCGTATACCGACTTGTCCGGTAGCAAGGCGTTCAGTTGGCTCTCCTTGTTCAGCTGCCCATTGGCATAAGTGTATATGCCGTATTCCGCACCTATCCATATGGTGCCGTCCGTGTCCTTGAAGAAGGTGATGATGTCTACATTCTCCATATCCAGTGGAATGCGTTCGATGCGTTCGCTGCGGGTGTCGAGTTTCAGCAGACCATCATCGTATATGCCAAGCAGTAGAGTGCCGTTCCCGGCATTGATAATAGAGAACACTTGTCCGTAAGGTCTTGACAATTGTTTGGAGATATTGATACTTTTCAGAAGCTTATCATTCTTGAATAGACTGATTTCATTCTCGCCACCTAACCATACTTGATTGTTCTCATCTTTGCAAATGCCCCAGACGGGTTTATGCTTCAGGATGTTTCCCTTCTCGGTCATATAGGGAAGAACATGGAACACCGGTTGTGTATGACTGATGAAGTCTACGCCGCTACTGTAATTGCCTATCCAGATGTTTCCGAAGGAATCTTGCAACAGATTGCGGATATTTCCGGAAGAAACGCCGTTCCTGTTGTTGTCTGCCGTTATGTTGTAAAACTGTACACTCTCAGGATTCTTGAAGGTGATGCTATGTAAGTCCAGTATGCTGATACCACCAATGTCACTGGTTATCCATAGACTGCCATCGTTCATTTCCTTGATGGCGTAGATGTGGTCTGCAATCAGTGAATACGGGTTGTGTGGCTCATGCCTGAATACGGTGAACTCTTCAGTCTTCGGATTGAATAGTCCAAGGCCACGATTGGTTCCTATCCAGATGTTTTCAAGGTGGTCTCTATAGATAGAGTAGACACTGTTGCCGGGCAAGCTTTGCGGATTGTTGGGATTATTGCTGAGAGTATGGCTGGTTTTGTTTTTCAGGTCTATGATGCTCATCCCGCCTTGTGCATGTCCAACGTAAAGGATGCCTTTACCATCATCAAAGGAGCACCAGTTTGAATTGCTCAGTCCGGTGATTCCCATCTTGGGAAGTGTGGTGAATGTCCGGTTCTGTTTGTCATAATGTATAATGTCTCCATTATGTGGAGTAATCCATATGCCACCGTCGGAAGCGTGCGAAAGGTGTACGATGTTATCAATATGTATACTTCCTTCCGGTGCATAATCTTGAAATTCATAGGTGGAACAATCCAGTTTGTTGATACCCTTGAATTTGCCGCCTATCCACAGGCTGTTTTCCGCTTCGTCATATAGCAATACGTTGAGCGCATCACTGTTTAGCTGTGAGTTATTACTCTTGTATGTGGTGAAGTTGCAGCCATCAAAACGGTTCAGTCCAAGTTCCGTCGCTATCCAGATGCAACCTTGTCGGTCCTGTGCAATGTCTCGTACATAGTTATTCGATAGGCCGTCTTCGATGCCGAGATGTCGCAAAGTATAAGGTTGCGCCATGTTGCTGGCAACAAAGAACAATGAGAATAGAAAAAGAAGACAGATACGTGGTCGCATATTCATTTGAGTTATGATTTATCTATACGACAAAAATAAGATAAATCGGGCAAAGCAGATACTTCTGAATGCTGTTTTGCCCGATTTACCCCCGCTATTTGGCTAATTTACCCATTGATGTAAACCTTGTGCGTGCCCCGTCCCGAAGTTGTAATGGCTGTTTTGGGTTGTCCGGTCCAGAGCTTCAGTTCCAGTGATGCGGTGGTGTGCCGCAATCCTGTTAGCCTGCAATAATCCCTTACCGTCATGTAAGGATGCTCCGAAAGGTATTGCTTGGTCCGTTGCAGGCGTTGCTCGGGGGTGAATTTTTGCGATGAGCGGTGGAACTTCTGTTGCGAACGTTCCAGTTCGCAATGATAGTTGGTGTCACTGATGAGAGACTTTTCGGGGCGGAAATTAATGCCTCCTACGATGATGCTCCGTGCGTTTCGGTGAGTGGAATTTTCTTCGCTTGTTTCCCGTTCTTTGTCTTCACGCAAGGCGAGTGCAGGGACAAAGGTGCCTATGCCATCCAGCTTTACGGACTTTCCTTGTCCCATTTGGTAAGCCAGTTCATCAGCCAGTTCCTGCAATAGTCCGGCAACGGCGCCTTTGCTGAATGAACTTCTTTGGGACAGAACTCGTGCAATGTATTCCGTGTCGGCTTGTCCACGCTGCACGAGGCGTGGATAGAGCACTCGCTTTCCTTCTTTGTTGGGCAGGTTCATCTCCTGCATTTCATATTCGGCCATAGTTGGATTGTATTTTATTGTTATGCTATTCTTATTTATATAATATAGGAAGATTACTTGCTCTCTATACATAGAAAACCTACTTTCTTCCCATAAAAAACTTTCTCTTATCAAATAAAAATCTATATTCACAGTCTGCGAATATAAATTTGCAATCTTCAAATAGCTGTTTCTAATTTGCGAATATATATTTGCAGGCGCAATTTACAAATTTTTATTCGATGCTGAAAACTTTTTCTTGGGATAATAGTAACTTTTTGATGAGAAGGAAGAAACTATTTTGTTAAGGAAAAATAGCCCCCCGTGGCGGTTGACTGTTTTCCCCTTTCTATTCTCCCGATTTGCCTCTGCTTGTTTTCGGATAAACTTGTTACTTTTGCCTGTCTCTTCATTCTACTGAAATTTATTAATCAGATAAATATGAAAACCATGAAATCAAACCATTCAGGACACAAAACAAAGGTTCGCATGAAATCTTCTGTCCTATTCGCAATGTTGCTCTTGCTGTCTCTGGGCGGCATGGCAAAGGAGAAAACATCTCAAAAGAAAGTAATCTCTTATGTAGATACTTCGCTCAACGGTTCGCAGAAATATGTACTAAGGGTAGATGGAAAGCCTTTTTATATGACCAACGTGCAGGTACGTTTTGACAAACTGCGCTATCGTTGGGGATGGGATATTGCAACTTGCGAAAGATTGCTGGAGCAAACTGCCGCATTGGGGTTCAACACCCTTTCCGTTCCTATCCATTGGTATGAGGTGGAGCCAAGCAAAGACCGTTTCGACTGGACAACGCTGGACCTCTACCTCAGTTTGGCACGAAAATATGACTTTAAAGTAGAAATGCTATGGTTTAGTCAGAATAGCGGAGGACATGTGCAGTGGTTGAAGTCGGACCAGTTGCGAACACCTGACTATGTGATGCATTCTCCCAAAGCGGGTGATTTCCAATCTTTCTCTACGGAAGGAAGTTCACGACAGACCACTAGTGATTATACGATACGGCGGGATATATCAGATTATTCTCTCGACCTTGGTGATGAAAAGTTGAGGGCTCGTGAAGCTTATGTACTGGCAAAAGTGATGGAACACATCTCCCAATGGGATTTGGATAATGGCTCTCCACATACTGTGATAGGGGTGCAGCTGGGAAATGAAGTGCGTAGCTACCCGTCTGCGACAATTGTGGAGTATATGAGTGAGCTGGGACGTGCCGTCAAGGAGTCCTCTTATCCTGTTTGGACACGGATGAACTGCACTTATGTCGATTTACATTCCGTGCTGTATAGTAATGAACGGTTACGTTCCACGGTTGACACTTATATTGACTTTGTAGGTATTGATACTTATCGCCATCACTTCGGTACGGAAGATTCGTATGCCGAAAGTGTACGGACAAATGTTCCTTATATGGGCAAGAACTACCGTATGATAATGGAAATAGGTGCCGAGATTCCCAATATAGCTCAGTTACAACTTGCGGCTTTGTCGGGCAATAATAACTTTGATTACTATGAGTTGTGCGGTCCCGACGATCATGGCATCTTCATCAAAGATGAGAAGAACGGATTTGCTCCACGTGGCGCCTATCTGGAAGATGTGAGGCTGGTGAACCGAGTGTTGAATAGTGTCATGACGGATGTTGCGCTGAATGCCAGCGGATATGGGCTTTTTGTCCACAACTGGAAAGGCGATTCGTTGATGCCGACTGCGGGTGTTGAGGGGATTGTCTTTAAACCCGGTTATATTAATTCGCAGGCGCTCAGCATCATTCGTAGCGGTAGTGAAGTGGTGCTGGCAACTTCCAAAGGCGGTGTTTTCTCTTGGCCCGATTCACTGGAATTTATTTCGGCAAGCAGAGGATACTTTGATACGAACAACAAATGGGTGGACGAAGGTGTTTTGGAACTGAAGAATAATAAGAAGATAACTTCATTGAAAGCCGATGCCGGTTGGACTATACGTTTGCTGCGTAAGGCGGAAGCTCCGATGCCTGCCGTCATCCGACAAGCAGAACTGACAGATGTGGGTGGCGGTGTAACCATGGAAGTCGATATAGAAAACGCTTGGGGCTTTTCCGGTTCCGGTTATTTGGTGTTTCCACTTTCGGGCGGATATGCTACCTGGAAAGAGGTGGATGGACTGACGGGCGGCAAGAGAACCCTTGCCTTGCGCTATTCCAACGGAAGCACTCAGGTGCGGACCGCCCGCTTGAATGTGAATGGCAGCCGTTTCACCGTTCAATTTAAACCTACCGGTGCATGGAATGCTTATCGGTGTGCCGAAATATCTGTTGAACTTCGTCCGGGGGCGGATAATACCATTACTTTAGAATCTACTTGGACGGGTACGGGCTATGTAGATGAACTGCAAATATATTAAAAACAGGAAGGGGTAAATTCGTCATGCCCGTTTTATCATGTGTTTTGCCCGATTTACCCCTTCTTTCATGAGAAATTGTCCCTCATTATTTATCTCCGGACTTAATATATTTGCACATCGTTCATTCGACGAGAAAGAACAATGATTGTATTAACCCCTTTTATCTAATTTTTTAAAAGAAAGACAATGAAATCAGATTCAATCAGAAACAACCGGAAGGCACTCGCTGCCTTGTTGCTTTGTACGGGTCTTGTTGCAGGACATCCTCTGGCGGTGATGGCCGAAAGCAATGAAGCAGGTATGGAAATCGTTCAACAACAAGTGAAGGTTTCGGGAGTTGTGAAAGACGTAACGGGCGAACCCGTTATCGGTGCCAGTGTACTCGAAAAAGGAACTTCCAACGGTATCATTACCGATATTAATGGTAACTTCTCTCTTGCCGTCAATCCCGGTGCAACGCTCGTCATCTCTTATATAGGTTATAAGACGCAAGAGGTGCAGGCCGTTGCAGGAAAAGTAATCAATGTAATGCTGAAAGATGATACCGAGATGCTTGATGAAGTCGTGGTAGTGGGCTTCGGTGTACAGAAGAAGGTGAACTTGACAGGTTCTGTAGGCATTGCCACAGCAAAAGAAATAGAATCACGTCCCGTGACGTCGGCAACTCAAGCTTTGCAGGGATTAGTGCCGGGACTGAAGATTACGACCAGTTCGGGACAGTTGGAGAAAAACATGAGTGTATCCGTTCGTGGTACAGGTACGATTGGTTCCGGTTCAAACAGTTCACCATTGATTTTAATTGATGGTATGGTCGGTGACATTAATACGGTCAATCCGCAAGATATTGAGAATATCTCTGTTTTGAAGGATGCTGCCGCTTCCAGTATTTATGGTTCGCGCGCACCATTTGGTGTGATTCTTGTCACAACCAAGAAGGGACAGTCCGGCAAAGTGTCTGTCAATTACAACAATAGCTTCCGCATTTCCAGTCCTATCAATATGCCGAAAGCTATGGATTCCTATTCGTTTGCCGTCATGATGAATTATGCGGATGCCAATCGTGGTATCAAGGGTGCATACACAGATGAAACGATGCGGAAAATGGTTGATTTCCAGAATGGAAAGTTTACGAATGGAGAGGTCGGGTTGGATGCTAAGAGTGAGACAGCATGGCAAGACCGTTGGACGATGGGATATGCCAATACGGATATCTGGGATGCTATGTACAAAGACCATGTATTCTCGCAGGAACACAACATCAGCGTTACGGGTGGTAGCGAAAAGATGTCTTATTATGCTTCATTCAACTATTTGGATCAAGAAGGACTTGTAGAGTTTGGAAAAGAAGGCTTGCAGCGTTTCAATACCACTGCTAAAATCAATGCTACTTTGACAAACTGGCTGAAATTCAACTATTCTACCCGTTTCACTCGTAATGACATATGGAGACCTACCAGCCTTGTAGATGGGTTTTATGATGGCTTGGGACGTGGTAACTGGCCGAATATGCCTATTTATGATCAGAATGGGCACATCAACCATGATAATGCCCGTGCATTGGCTGAGGGTGGACAAAGAACCCAACAGACTGACCGGCACTACCATCAGGCTGCTTTTATCATCGAGCCGATTAAGAACTGGATCACCAATGTAGAGTTTAACTATAGCATCAAGGAAGAAAGCACTAAGGCTGCTACACTCCCTGCCTATAACTATGATCCGAAGGGGGACAAGATTGTGACCAGCAAGGATTCGAGCCTGAAAGAGAATGACCAGAAGGAGAATTATCTGAACCTGAATGTCTATAGTGCGTATTCTCATTCGTTTGCCAACAAGCATAACATCAAACTTATGGGTGGTTTCCAAGCGGAAGAATTCAAACTGCATTATTTTGATGTAACCAAATACGGACTGTATGTAGAAGATGAAGATTTCTGGGAGTTTGACTTGACCTCCGGATTGAGCGGAAAAGGTGAAGAAAAGACTACGGGCGTGAACGGTTATTCGAGAGAATGGGCTACTGCCGGCTTCTTCGGACGTTTGAATTATGACTTTATGGGCCGCTATATGTTGGAAGTGAATATGCGCTATGACGGTACTTCCCGTTTCCGTAGGGGTAGTCGCTGGCAACTATCTCCTTCCTTCTCGGCAGGTTGGAACATTGCGCAAGAGAAGTTCTTTGCTCCGGCTACCAAAGTGGTGGATCAGTTGAAGCTGCGTTTCTCTTACGGGCAATTGGGTAACCAGAATACGAGTTCCTATTATCCCACTTATCGTGTGATGTCTTTGGGGGCTGCCAATGGTACTTGGATACAGAATGGCATGCAGCCCAATACGGCTTCGGTTGGTAGCCTGATTAGTGAGGCGTTGACATGGGAGACTGTCCGTACCTGGGATATTGGTCTGGATTGGGGATTACTAAACAACCGTTTAACGGGTTCGGCTGACTACTTTATACGTTATACCAAGAATATGGTTGGCCCGGCTGACCAGATGCCTAACACATTGGGTATCTCTGTACCCAACACGAATAACTGTGACCTTCAGACCCGAGGTTGGGAAGTTTCACTCTCTTGGAAAGATCGTCTGAATAATGGACTGAATTACGGCGTCACCTTGTCTCTTTCCGACCAGACAACTTATATAGACAGCTATCCCGGCAACAAGACAGGCTCTATCAGTACATATATGGCGGGTAAGAAAACCGGTATTATCTGGGGACTTGAGACTGCCGGCATCGCTAAGTCTCAGGAAGAGATGGACAACCATCTTGCCACATTGCCTCATGGCGGTCAAGATGCTATCGGTTCGCAATGGGCGGCTGGAGATATCATGTATAAAGACCTGAATGGTGATGGCAAAATCAGTAAAGGTGCCAGTACCTGGGAAGACCATGGTGACTTGAAGATTCTGGGTGATAGCAATCCGCATTATTTCTACGGTATTGACTTGACAGCCAGTTATAAGGGATTCGATTTCCGTTGCTTCTTACAAGGCGTTTTGAAACATGACTTCTGGCCGGGTGAATCATCTTACTTCTGGGGAGTTCGTGGTGGTTATTCCAAATGGTATACTATTGGTTTGGAACAACATAATGATTATTTCCGTGACCAGCCTATTGGTTTGGAAGGTTATGAATTGCCCGTCAATCTGGACTCCTACTATCCACGTCCCATTACTTCTGCGAATTCGAATGGAAATACCTTCGGATCTAAGAATCAACAAACTCAGAGCCGTTATATGCAGAATGCCGGTTACATGCGTCTGAAAAACTTGCAGTTAGGATACTCATTACCGAAGTCTGTGCTGGATAAAGTAGGCATTGCCAACTGTCGTGTGTTTGTATCGGGTGAAAACTTACTGACGTTCACCTCCTTATCATCTATATTCGATCCTGAAACCTGTGTTGGCGGTTGGGGTGGCAACGCTTACCCCTTGTCTTCCACCTGGTCGTTTGGTCTAAGTGTAACCTTTTAATTTGATAGTAAATCATGAAAACAAGAAATATATTTTTAGCATTGATAGCTACGGCTTTGGGTGGTGCAATGGCGTCATGTGATGATTTCCTTGACAGAGAACCTACTTCGCAACTTGCACCCGAAACTTTCTTCACGGATGCTTCACATCTGCGAGCCTATGCGGATAAGTATTATGCCAGTATGTTGCCTACTAATACCGGTAACTCTTATGGATTTTATGCCGCAGATCAGGGTACGGATAATCAGGTAGCGGCAAATGCTCCCAGCTATTTCTGTACGGGAGAATGGAGAGTACCTAATGCTTCCGGTGATTGGTCTTTTACCAATATCTATCACATGAATTTCTTTTTTGCCAGTGTCTTGCCACGCTTTGGCGAAGACTTGAATGGGGCGGATAATACGATTTCGGGTGAATTGAGTAGTATTCGCCATTACATCGGCGAAATGTATACGCTGCGTGCATTAGAGTATTTCAAACGTTATCAGTCGTTTGGAGACTATCCTATTATAACGGAACCATTAACTGATAATATGGAAATTCTGACCGGGGCTGCCAAGCGTTCGCCACGTAATGAGGTAGCACGTTTCATCCTTTCGGACTTAGATAAGGCAGCGACATTGATGGATGGAAAGAGTTTTCAAACAACACGTCTTAGTCGTGATGTGGCTTTATTGCTTAAATCGCGTGTTGCCTTATTTGAGGCTACATGGCTGAAATACTTTAAAGGTACGGCATTTGTCCCCAATGGTGAAGGATGGCCCGGTAAGACAAAAGATTATAATGCCAGCTATCAGTATCCAAGTGGAAGTATTGACAATGAAATCAATTGGTTTCTGGAGCAAGCGATGGCTGCTTCTAAAGAAGTGGCAGAGAAGTATAAAGCAAGCCTGACAAAGAATACGGGTATTGTGAAGCAAGATTTGGCTACCGCGGAGAATCCTTACTTTGCCATGTTCGGGCAAGAAGACTTGTCGGGTGTGAAGGAAGTGTTGATGTGGCGTCAGTATGTTCAGGGATTGGGAAGCGGTCATGATGTTGCTTTGGCTGCGGACGAAGGCAACTGGGGTGTTGGTGTGACTCGTGGCTTGGTACAAAGTTTCCTGATGGCTGATGGCCTGCCCATCTATGCTCATGGAACCTATGCCGACGGTGATGGTTACTACATGGGAGACAAAACAATCGCTAATGTACGTATCAATCGGGACAGTCGTTTGTCTATCTTCCTGAAAGAACCGGGACAAAAGAATGTATTGATTGAAAGTGTTTCGGGACTTACTAATATTTGGCTGGATGAGCCGTATCCGAAAATTACAGATGGTGCTGTGCAGTATACTTACACTACCGGTTACGCATTGCGTAAAGGTGGCGCTTGGGATAGTAAATATTTGGTTCAGAACAAATGTTTCCTTGGTATTCCTATCTATCGTGCTTCGGAAGCTCTATTGAACTATATGGAGGCCAGCTACGAAAAGAATCAAACACTGGATAATACAGCCCGTGAGTATTGGCAACTTCTTCGCCGCCGTGCTTTAGTTAGTGATAATATCGATGCCACTATTGCTGCTACTGATATGAATAAGGAAGCTGAAAATGATTGGGGCGCTTATTCGGCCGGAAAGATTCTGGTTGATAAGACCTTGTATAATATTCGTCGGGAACGCCGTTGCGAATATATATCAGAAGGACTCCGATGGATGGATTTGTGTCGTTGGAGAGCAATGGATCAACTGATGGTTAAGCCTTATATACCTGAAGGTATGCATCTTTGGAATACACCAATGGAACGTTGGTATGATAATTCGGCAGGTAAAACAACACTTGTTTATGGTACCAGTAAGGCAAATGTGTCTTCACCTGCTGACAGTGAGTATTTGCTTCCATATAGAAAGACAACAAACCAACTGGCTTATGATGGTTTCGTTTGGAAAATGGCTCATTATCTGGATCCGATACGTATTGACCAATTCCAGATAACATCTACCGATGGTAAAACGATTGAGACTTCACCGATTTATCAGAATCCTTATTGGCCGACTACGGCTGATATGCCGGCAGAAAAGTAGCATGATGGATAGTTTGTTATACAATAGGTATTTCCAATAATAGTGCAAAAACTTGAAAGGCCATTTGCATTTATTGTGAATGGTCTTTCTTGATTTCAATATTTCAGTTTAAACTTAGGGAAACTGAACTCTAATTCCTTTATTCATCCTTTTATGAATGTCTATGTGTAAAATATTACTTATATAAATAGTATGTTTTGATATGTTACTTATAATGAAGAACCGTATTTACACCATATTACTAATAATGTTCTTGGGGGCATTATCAGATAATTTGCGAGCGCAAACAGTAATTCCCTATTTACCGATGCAGAACAATTTTGCAGGTAACAGTGTTCAGGATTTGAGTGAATTTTCTCTTCCTGTCGGTGATTTCACCCTGGAAGTATCAGGTTGCATATCTGAACAGGAAATTTCGGTTGGAGATGGTTATATCGTATACACTCCTGTAGAGTCCGGGACGGTACGTTTTGCAAAATATGCCGATAAGGTGTATGTCTATGAAAATGGTATATATAAGACTACGGTGATTCCGGGACCATTATCGATAACATATTCTTCTACTAATCTTTTTCAAAATTCAGGGTTTGAAACAGTTGTGCCAAATCCTGATGATGGTTCCAATTATATGGATGGTGTCTATTGGCATGTGTATAAAGTTCCAGAGATTGAATACTGGAAAAATGCCGGGTCTGTCAGAACTACTAAATACGAAGGTAGTTATTCTTTGTTGATGCGTAATGAAGGTATCTATTTGACGCAATCGTTAGGTAACCTTCTTAAATCCAATACATATTATAAGATATCTTATTATCATCGTTCGAGTACAGTAGCTCAAGGTGGCTCCAGCTATCAGATAGAATTAGGCAGTACTGAGTTTGGTACAGACGGCGGCGTTTTTCCGGCACATACGACTTCCGTGGAAAATACTGCTTGGACACTGTTTGAAACAGAAATACAAACAAGTGATTTGGCACCTACGTGGTTTACATTACACCGCTTGATAACAGGCAATAAGTACGATTATTTAGATAGCTTCTGTATCTTGGAAGGTAGTATGAATGCTAGAGGAATCAGAGGTGCTACGACAGCCACCTGTTTGGAGGGAGCAGCCTATGCGCCGGAGATAGTACTTGGAGCAGACGATACTTTTGATATGACATCTTATTGCCTTATGAACTCGGATTTTGAAATAGATTCATCGAGTAGCAGTTCGGCAGATTTTGTTCCAACGGGATGGTCGGGAACTTATGCGGTCAGTGTTAGTAAAATCAGTACGGGAGCAAAAGGAAACGGTTTGATTGAAGGAAGTCCGAACTTGCATTATCAGATCTATAATGGTAATGGAATCTCAGGACAGTTGTTCCAACGTATTTCAGGCTTACCTGCAGGCAGTTATAAAGTACAGGCAGTTATATGTCCTGGTAATACGGAGGGAGTCGCTTTTTTATATGCCAATGCCGGAAAGACATCTGTTACGACGAATAATGTTTATGAAGCAGAAGGAATTGTTACTGATAGCGGAGAGTTGGAAATCGGGATTGATATAGCTAAAACAGGCGTTACTACGATTGATATAGATCATTTTAAACTTTACTATTCCGGTAAATATAATGAACCGGTTATTGTTACAGACGCTACATATCTCTCTTTTAGTGCGGATAATACACAAAGAACTTTTATTGTCAATGCATACGGTCTTACCTCTGACATAATATTGGCAGCTCCGGTAAATTCCGGAATTTCATTTAATCCGAATAAGATTTCACCTGATAACTCTCAAAATGTGATTGTTACTGCTACATTTGACGCTGCGAATCTGGCTTCATATCACATCAATACAGGTGTGTTAACTCTGACAAGTGAAGGTGCACATTCTGCAACTATTACTTTTTCTGCCGATCCTTTGAGGGATGTAATCCCTTATTTACCTATGAAAAATGATTTTGGAGGTAGTTCGGTAAATAATCTGGCTAATTTTGTCCCTTCTGTAGAAGACTTTACCTTGGAAGTAACTGGTGCTGTCACCGGACAGGAGATTAATGTTGGTGATGGTTATTTCTCCTATATTCCAACAACTGATGGTGTTGTGCGTTTTGTGCAGAAAGGTGATTTATCCTCTAATGTTGTTTTTGTATATGAAAACGGTAAATATAAAACAAAAATAACTCCAACTCAGGTGAAATTTTCTTCAAAAAATTTATTTAAGAATAATGGCTTTGAAACAGTTATTGCGGATGGAAGCAATTATAAAGATGGCATTTATTGGAATGTATGTAATTCGGGTAAGACAGCTACATGGCAAACGGATGGCTCTGTAAGAAGTTCGAGAAAAAGTGAGGGAACATATTCTTTGTTAATGCGCAGTCCGGCCGTTTATTTGACACAGTTACTTGAGGGGCTTAAAAGCGATACTTATTATCAAATTTCTTATTTCTACAGTTCGAATGAACCGGCCCAGGGAGGTGCTGAATATCAAATAGAATTAGGAAGTAGCCAGTTTGGAACAGATGGTGGAATATATCCGGCGCATACTACATCAACTGAAAATAAAGATTGGATGAAGTATGAGACAGTTATAAAGACTGGAGATTCATCGCCATTATGGTTTACTTTACACCGTCTGACAAGCGGTAATATATTTGACTGGTATGATGATTTTGCTATGTTTGAAGGAGTGTTTTCAATCGGAAATGGTATAACGGGTGTTGTTTCGGCTACTTATCTTGAAGCTGCTTATGCTCCTGAAACTGTTGTCGAAACTGGCAATAAGTATGATATGACCTATCATTTTGTAGTTAATCCTGAATTTGAGAAAGACCTTTTGACAAATGATAATACAGGTTTCGCACCGGTCGGGTGGAGGAAAACGTTTAATCCTACTACGTCTAAGATAAGTGCTTCAGCGAAGGGGGATGGAGCAACTATTGTGGCTGGTCAAAATCATTGGCAGACCTTTTGTAACGGTTCTGTTACAGGAAAAATGTATCAAATTGTATCAGGATTACCTTCTGGTAAATATTTGCTGAGAGCAGGAGTGTATCCGTCATTTGAAGGAGCAGCCTCTCTGTATGCAGGTAATGCGAAGACGGCACTTGAAAACAAAATCGGTGCTTATTATGAGGTGGAATCGACGGTTTGTAACGGTCTTTTAGAGTTTGGAATAGATCTGGCTACTACTTCAACTACTGCAGAAGTCGACTTAGATCATATTTCATTAATTTATCTTGGTGAAGATGTTGAGGGTTACAAACAGGCTTTGCAGGAAAAGTTAGCTATTGGAAATGCGGCTATTACTGATGAGGGTAATCCAGGCTATTACAATCAGCAGCAATTACAGGATGCAATTGATAAAGGTAATTCAGTTTTATCTGCATTGACATCTGCAAGTTTATTGGAAGCCATCACTGCATTAGATGCGGCTATATCTGATTATGATGCAATTCGGGCTGCTTATAAACCTTTGAAAATGGCTATTGGGAAGGCTAATGAACTACTTCTGAATACAGATTATCCTTGTAAAGGTGATTATCAGAATGCTGTTAACACCTCAGTTCAGGTGTATGGTAGTACTACTGACCAAAGAAGTTATTTGGAATCTGCACTTGCTGCACTCAATGCAGCAACTAATGCTTATTATGACTGTGCGCCTCTGCCTTCGCAGCAATTAATTTCATGTGTTGATACTAGTCTTGATGGTTCGCAGAAATATGTGCTTCGGATTGACGGAAAACCATTTTACATGAATAACGTTCAGGTACGTTTTGATAAATTACGGCATATTTTAGGGTGGAATGCAGAAAAGATTGAAAGTGTGTTTGCCAGGATAGCTGCAGATAATTTCAATGCAATCACTATTGCTATGCATTGGATTGAAGTAGAACCCGAAAAGGATGTTTTTGACTGGACAGTTTTAGATGAATACTTGTCATTGGCCAAGAAATATAATCTAAAGCTGGAATTACTTTGGATGGGTTCTAATAGTGGTGGCCGTGTGCAGGCATTGGTGGGTAATACATTAAGAACGCCTTCTTATGTATTGCGGAAAACAGCTGCTGGCTCGGAATACCCGACAGCAAGCGATTATTCAATTCGTCGGGATATGACAGACTATTCCCTTGATATGGCAGATACAAATCTAAGGGATAGGGAAACCTTGGTTGTTAGTAAAGTAATGAATCACGTCGCTGTATGGGATGCAGCCAATGGTTCTACTCATCCTCTTGTAGGAATACAACTTGGAAATGAAGTGAAAGGCTATGGGGTTCAATTTGATGAAGAAGTGATTGTTTCCTATTGGAATCATGTAGGGGCGGCAGTTAAAAATTCTCCTTATGTTATTTGGACGAGAATGAACTGTATAGAAGGAACCCAAAACGGACGTTATGCCAAGAATGAGGAATGGCGTGCGAATGGAGGAACTAATATTGATATTGTGGGAATTGATCTTTATAGAAAGACAGCAAAACAGATACGTGAATATATTCCGTATTTAGGTAAGAATTTCCGTTATATTATGGAATGTGGCGCAAATGATCCACAAGGGGCCATATTAAAGTTTGCGGCTCTCTCAGGTAATAATTCTTTTAATTATTATAATTTTGTCGGCACGGAATCGCTTGAACTATATGATATTATGGGAGACATATACATCCCTCATGGTGATTACGTTGATGATGTGCGTACTGTAAACAGATTATTTAAAAGTGCCAATATTGACTTAGCTATTAATGCTCAGGGTTATGGATTGTTTGTTCATAATTGGGAAGGTAAATCTGCGACTGCTACTACAGGTGTGGAAGGCATTGTTTTCGAACCGGCATCTTCACTTTCACAAGCTGTCAGTGTACGCCACAGTAATACCGAAATTGTATTGATGAATACCAAAGGAGGAAAATTTACTTATCCTGAAACATTGGGAGTTACTGGTGCAAGTATAGGATACTTTGATCATGATAATAATTGGGTAGATGAAGGCGGAGTTGACTTTACTTCTACGTCAATAATTCCTCCGAGGGCCTCTGTTGTTAAGTTGACCCATGTGGATAGTGGTGAAATGAAGGCAGACTATACTTATCAGGCTGAATTTGCGGGGCAGGGTAGTGGTGCTACTGTTTCCACAACACCAAGTTATTTAGGTTTTGCGGGTAATGGGGCAGTATTGTTTCCTTCTTCGGGTGGATATATTGAGTGGACGGATGTAAATGGTGGGGGAAGCTCAAATATAATTCGCTTGCGATATGCACTTGCAGGGTCTGTATCGCTGACTGGAAAACTTTTAGTTAATGGTACTTCTCAGGAGATCATATTTGAGCCTACTGGTGCAAATGACGTTTATCGTACGGTTGCTATTACCACTTCTTTGACGAATGGTGCGAATAATATTCTTCGTTTGGAACCTTCATCAACAGAACTATCGGGATTGTACATTGATGAACTGCAGATTGTCCATTTGATAAGTGTCTCTATATATGAAGGTAACGGCAATAAAAAGACAGTAGAAATACCAAAGGATTGTAAAGGACTGTCTGATGCTCTTACTGGTAATGCTATCGCAATTATAGAGGATGCTAATGGACTTACTCTTCCGGAAGGGCAGACTAATGTAGTAATCAAGAATGCCAACAGTTCGTATTTTTGTACCAACTTGTTACTTACTGATAAGGAGCCTTTTTATACGCCGGTAACTTTTACTGCTGAAAATGCTACGTATAAACGTGATCTGACAGGGTATATTTATGCTAACGGAACGAATGGATGGACATCACTCATATTACCTTTTGCTGGAATCCTTTATGCCGATGAGGATAAAAAGCAGCCTTTTACCAGTGATAATGATACGGAAGGGCATTACTGGCTAAAAACTTTTGCCGGAAAGAGAGATGATTCGACTATGGATTTTGAATATGCGGATTGTATTCAAGCTGACACTCCTTATATAATAGCTTTGCCGGGAGATTATTGGGGAGAAAATAACAGTGTCAAGAAGAAAGATATAGAAGTTCGTGCAACTGATGTAATGGTATCGGCTACGACGGGGATACCTGCAACCGCCGTAGATAGTTACTCTTTCAAGGGTACTTACACTACATATACTTCAGATGATACATATTATGTGTTGAATGAAAATGGAAATTCTTTTGTGAAATCTGATGCGGGAAAGGTAGAACCTTTCCGGTGTTATTTACTTCCTGTAGTGCAACAAAAACCTTTGCCGGAATTCTTTAGCATAGGCGGGGGGGATGGCGATATTACCGGCGTTGAAGAACAGACTGAAGGCTATGCAAGTAAACTGCATGTCTATGTCAGAGCTGGTGATTTGATTATAGGTACTCCTAAATCTGGAACTGCATGTATTTATACTGCGGCTGGTGTGTTGGTGCGGTCTGTACAGATACAGGAAGGGGTGAATACAGTGACTGGGCTTGTACCTGGTTTTTATATAGTTGAAGGAAAAAAAGTAGTAATATTCTCCAAATAAAAGAAATAAGTATATGGAAAAAGCAGTTTATGTTAAGCCGGTTATAGAAATTATTGCCGTAGAAAATGAGAGTTGCGTTATGACTGGTAGTTTTACTGGTGGTGGACAATCTAATCCGGGAATGAGTTTTGGCAATAGAAGAAGGAACTATAAAGGAACTGCAAGTAGCACCAGTGAACTAGAGCAGTTGATTGAAGATATTTTGACTATAGAAAAATGATTTAGTGGATTGTAAATGATACTGAAATTTTATATAATATCATGAGAAACTTGAAATTGAAACTACTATTTGCACTTTGTGCACTTCTCTTCTTTTCTGCTTTTACTACCGGAAAGAAGGATGTAATCACTATTTTTATGATAGGTGATTCTACCATGGCGAATAAAAGTCTGAAGAATGGAAATCTTGAACGTGGCTGGGGACAGATGCTCCCGGGCTTCCTGACCGATGATGTACGGGTGGATAATCATGCCATGAATGGCCGGAGTTCACTGAGTTTTATCAATGAAGGACGCTGGGACACCGTACTCTCTAAACTAAAAAGTGGAGACTATGTATTTATCCAGTTCGGGCATAATGATGAGAAATCTGCTGAAAAACTGCATACAGTTCCCGGAAGCACTTTCGATGAGAACCTGCGTCGGTTTGTAAGGGAGACACGTGCAAAGGGAGCTTATCCGGTACTGTTCAATTCGATTGTACGCCGGAATTTTCCTCCGGAAGGGGCTACAGAGAATAAAGGCAGTTATGAGATGGAAGGGAACACGTTGGTAGACACTCATGGAGAGTATCTGGAATCACCGCGAAGAGTGGCAAAAGAAATGAATGTCCCTTTTGTGGATATGAATAAACTGACGCATGATTTAGTAGTCGGCATGGGAGTGGAGAAGTCAAGAAGCCTTTTCATGTGGGTGCCAGCCGGGAAATATGATTTCTGTCCGAAAGGGAAGATTGATAACACCCATCTGAATATTTATGGTGGAAAGGTGGTAGCTGAGATTGCGATGGAAGCAGTTGCCAAAGTTGTGCCGGAACTGGCGCCTTATGTACGTCATCATGATTCGGAAGTATATGTAGCGGATTATAAAGATGACAAGCAATGTGCCGTCAGTTATACCTTCGATGACGGTTTGGAAGAACACTACACGCTTGTTTTCCCCGAAATGGAGAAAGTAGGATTCAAAGGCACTTTCTGGATATGGGGAAAAGGAATAGAGAATGAAGCGGCACAACAAGGTAAAACACGTATGACCTGGGCGCAGATGAAAGAAATGTCTGATAAAGGACACGAAATATCCAGCCATAGTTGGTCGCATGCCAATTTGAAGAGTCTTACTCTGGAAGAAGTGGAAACGGAAGTAGAAAAGAATGATAGCATCATTCTCGCCCGGATAGGGAAGAGACCGCTTACGTTCTGTTATCCGTTCAATGCTTACAATGAAGATATTTTGCAGATAAGTTCAAAGGACAGAGTCGGTACACGCACCAAACAATATGGCATTGGTGGCGATAAATCGAAATCTACCATCGAATCTTTAGATAAATGGGTGAAGGAACTTGCTATCGCAGGTGAATGGGGAGTGGCAATGATTCATGGCATTGCAACGGGATATGATGCTTTTACCTCTCCGGAGATATTGTGGGAACACTTTAAGAGGGTGAAAGCTCTGGAAGACAATATCTGGGTTGGTACCTATTGCGAAGTAGCAGCTTATGTGAAAGAGCGAAAAAATATACAACTGGATATTACTAAGAAAAAGTCTTCCTTCAAGATAACACCTCGTCTGGCACTGGATGATAAGCTGTTTTGTGAGCCGTTGACAATGGTAGTGAGTAAAAACGGAAAGTCTGAAATAAAAGTAAGCCAGGGAAAGCAGGAATTGGCGGTGAAGGATGCAGGAGATAAATTTATCTTCTCTTTCGACCCGCATGGCGAAGTAATAAAAATAAGTTTTTAATTTGATGAATGATATAACAATGAAATGTACCTTTCTATTGGCGGTCCTGATAGGATTGAGCCTGGGAGCGTGTTCGGCGCATGACTCGGAAAAAGTAGTTTATAACGGCATACCTTGGTTCGACGAACAGGGGAATATTGTCAATGCACATGGTGCATGCATTGTGGAAGATGGTGGGCGGTATTATTTGTTCGGAGAATATAAATCGGATAAGAGTAATGCCTTTCCGGGATTCAGTTGCTACTCTTCCGATGATCTGGTTAACTGGAAATTTGAAAGAGTGGTGTTGCCGGTGCAACCCGATGGTATA